>ODAI010004034.1_pt1 | contig 18117 bp, 14 predicted proteins | sample 1539321 | NCBI WGS metagenome assembly ODAI01 (sample SAMN02144231, study PRJEB22623) | gut metagenome | biome: sheep rumen | host: Ovis aries | place: New Zealand | reverse complement strand
GGATGCGTCCACTCCGGCTGCGGATCCGTCCGCTCTCACCACCGAGACAGCCGCGTCGCGCTTCGCCTGTGATGCCTCCTCATATACATCCGTCCCCAGGTTAGTGTTCTCATTGACACTCATCGTCATCGTGTTGGAAATATCCATGATCGCAAATCCTGAATAAGCGGACGGAAGGCCGTGCTCTGTCGAATCGAGGCCGGTGATTTCTTCCTCTTCCGAAACTCTGAGGCCGACAGTAAGCCTAATAACGGTAAATGCGATATAAATCATGACGACCGTCCATGCCGCTGTCACAAGCATACCGCCAAACTGTCTGCCCAGCTGGAATAATCCTCCGCCGTAAAAAAGTCCCTCACGAATACCCGCCGCAGCAAATCCCGGGGCTGTTTTCGTTGCAAATAATCCGACAGCAAGTGTTCCCCAGATGCCATTCAACATATGAACCGCCACAGCACCGACAGGGTCATCGACATGGGTCACGTTGTCATTGAACCATACACCGAACACGACAAGAAGTCCGGAAACTAAACCTATGATTGCTGCTCCCGCGCAGTCTGCAACATCACATGGAGCCGTAATGGCGACCAGACCTGCCAGAGAAGCATTCAGGCACATGGAGACATCCGGTTTTCCGTATTTCAACCATGTAAAAATCATACAGGTCACCGTTGCTACAGAAGGAGCTACCGTTGTTGTAAGAAAAACAGATCCGAGAGTGGGGACATCCGTTGCCGCAGCACCGTTGAAGCCGTACCAGCCAAGCCAGAGAATAAAAACGCCCAAGGCTGCGATTACAAGGTTGTGGCCGGGAAAGGCATTTACTTTGGTTACTTTTCCGTTCTTATCTCTGTCGAACTTACCGATTCGAGGTCCAAGCATCCATGCCCCGACAAAGGCACAGATGCCGCCGACCATATGGATGCAGTTTGAACCTGCGTAATCGTGGAACCCCCACTGCGCGAGAAAGCCGCCGCCCCATGTCCAGTGTGCTTCGATCGGGTAGATCAGCGCGGAGATCACAGCCGAGTAGATGCAGTAGCTTGAAAACTTTGTCCGCTCTGCCATGGAGCCGGACACGATCGTTGCCGTCGTCGCACAGAATACAAGGTTAAAAACAAACGATGAATAGTCAAATGTGTCGTACTGCGTGAATACATCAAAACTGAATCCGCCCATGAAACCATGAAGAACATTTTCACCCAGCATCAGTGAAGCGCCGCAGATGAACCACATCACCGTACCGATACAGAAGTCCATCAGGTTCTTCATGATAATGTTGCCCGCATTCTTAGCTCTGGTAAAGCCTGCCTCACACATTGCGAATCCGGCCTGCATCCAAAAGACAAATGCTGCTCCTATGAGGAACCAGACAGCGAATATCTCGCCGTCCAGCGTTTTCAAAATCTCACTTGTTATTTCCATAATATTCTCCCTCTCATTTGTTAATGTACCGCACATAAGACCTCATTATTCTTCATAGCGGGATTGTACGCACGATGAAGTCGGATTTCACTTTGCGCGCGTATCTCATGAGTAATGCGCGATGAAGAATAAAACAACGGCATTTCAAGAGAGAGCTGATCTCTTAAAACGCCGTTGTTTTACAGGTGTGCTATTAAATGCGCTGCCCGTTGTACAAAGTGCCGGCCGGCTTCGGACATCGCATATGTAAAAAAGAAGGCGCCCTGGAATTTCTTCCAAGACGCCTTTGCCTTTTATGTTTTCACATTCTACCTACTCCGTCCGGCCATGTCAAGTGCTGAATTGTTCTTAATTCCGAACAATTACCGACAGGTATGCTGTTCCGGCCACCTCTGCTGAAATTGAAGGTCTGTCCCCGATTGCCGATATAAGACCAGCCGGAAGAACCGTCCCAATGTCATTTAGATAGTCAAAGGGTAAATGACTGGCGCCGGAGGGTCCTTTTAAATTTCCTGCCCGGTCGGACCGTTACTAAAGATCTGGCTATCATTTCTTCCACTTTCCGGATGCTTCCACGCAAAAAACGGATGCATATCCTCTGTATCTGCGTATGGTTCACGACGTAGGTATACTTATCGGTCTTCTTCTGCACAGACTCATTTATTACCATAAGAGCTGCAGCAAAGTTGTACAAAGTAAGTTTCCCATACAGAAAATGTATCTTTCTAAAAAATCCTGCCTGTTAAATTTTTAAGGCGGGATTTTTAAAAAGTTTTAGTACAACTTCTGTACAACTTTTGCTCAAAAAACACACTAAAAACAACAAAAAAATTCTCGAAAATCCGCGTTCTTTTGTTCATATCGACGGATTTTCGAGAGCCTTTAATCCTGCGCCTCCGGGGACTCGAACCCCGGACACCCTGATTAAGAGTCAGGTGCTCTACCAACTGAGCTAGAAGCGCATATTCTCTGTTGCTTTTCAGCGACAAGTGTTATTATATATACCTTTCTCAAAAAAAGCAAGTACTTTTTTATTTTTCTGTGTGTTTTTATTTTTATACATGAAAAGATCTGCCTGCAATCCTGATAAAAAGCCCGGCAGGAACCTTTCATCACTCTCTACCGGGCTTTTAAAGTCACTGTATGTGGGAAGTTAAGTTAGTTATTACGCTTTCCGCATGTACAGATCCATCTCCCCGACTCTCTCATACTCCGTAGAGACGAGCTCGTCCATGTCCTTTGCAAACCCCTCGATTCCCCAAACCACCGGGTTCATCTTATACATCAGGATCTGCGTTCCTTTCTTTCTCAAAGTCTCCACCGTCTCTTTCCCGTACCACTCATAGTACCAGGGCAGCGTCCAGCACAGCCTCGTCGCCGGGTAGCGTCCCTTATAGACGATATAGTCGGTCTCGAGCATGCCGGCCTCGATAAAGATCTCCTCCCCGGGTTCCGTGGAGTTCACTGCCTGCATCTCAACGGCAGGCACAGGCGCGAGACGATAGACGACGGCCTGACGGGTCTGCCGCAGGTAGGGCAGGCCGAACACAGCAAGGATCGCAACCGTGTAAATCACCGGCATGATGCCCCGCATCACCCGGCCATAATCTCCCTTACCGGCAGAATCCTCCCGAAATCCCGGAGCATCTCCATCCGTTTGGAGAGCTTCCCGTCCGGATACCATCTGACCGGACTCTGACCTACCAGCGCTCCGGCTCCTCGCCGCTCTCCCCATCCCCGGCAGCTCCATCAGAATGAACATAAGGACAACATACCAGAGCATGATCGAATGGAACTGCACCGCCTGACGGGTCGCCTGCATCTCGATAAACAGGAAAAGCCCGATCGCCTGCACAAACCCATGACGGAAGATCGCCGCAATAAGCAGGATGCATACAATAAGTAAAAACACAGACTCAATAACACGCGGAATAATTGCCGTCCCGGTCTGAAGACCGATCCATGATTCCCGGACAAGATTCACGCAGTTGATCACGCCGCTGTAGAACGGCTCAAGGAAATTCCCGCCCGGCAGGCCGTAATCGGCATAAACCTCCAGATTGAACCGGAATGCCATGTCCCACGCATCCTTCAGCGCACCACACGCCGCAAGGTATGCGATCGCCCCGATCCAGGGCAGAAGGGCGCAGATTACAATAAGGAGATACCTCCTGACGAAATACGCGGGTTTTCCGAAATCACGGGGTCTCATCTGCCGAGAGTCATCCTGGTACGAATCGGCTGACCGACCGGCTTTCCCGGCCGTCAGATGATACCGGATCTCCTCGATGAGGAAGGCGACCATGCATGCAAATATCGCATAAACGCTCATGAATGCCGACCCGATGGAGGCAAATGCGCACAGAGCGATCACCACGGCTCTCCCTGCCCCGACCTTGTGATCCTCATAATAGGCCGCAAGCTCCAGAAGAAGGACGGTCATCGCCACAGCCTGCACATTATCGGACAGGATCTGTCCCGCATTATGGCCGATGAATTCATAAGCGACCGGCATGGAAATCACGGAAAAGAGCGCGACTGCCTTCGTAAAGCGCTGCTTCCTGTGCCGGAAAAATGTAAGTCCCCACACGATACTGACCGTGAGTTCAAAAAGCAGGCGGAACTGGCCGACCGACTTTGCTCCGATGGCGGAATAGAAAGCACATAACCAGTACACGAACGGCGTGTGCTGGGCAATATAGTCCCTGTATATCACAACTCCGCGTCCGGTCTGAAGCATACCGGCCAGGATGTTGTCGTTCTCATCCATAATCGTCGGGTTGCATTCGGAGGCCATGACGCTCATAACGGCAAATGAAGCTGCCGTCACCGTCATCGCCATGACCCAGGCGTCTTCACAGACACACCTTTTGCGGATCAGCAGGTAGATAATCCGCAGAAGATAGAGCAGGGCAAATGCGATCCCGAACACCGAAAGTCCCGTCCAGAAGAATTCGCGCGATCCTCCGCTGAAGGTACAGGATACGAGGTCTGATGCATTTATGGGCTTGCCATCCGAATCACCAAGGACAAAGTAACATCCGCTCGGGTCCTTCGGCCTGTGGCGGAATGGGATATGGAACGACACTCTGGCAGAATCATCGGACGGGAGGGCTTCCATTTCAGCAAGCAGGCTCCCCGAACGGTCATAGAGAGATGCGAACGCGGGTGCTGGTCTGCCTGAATCAATTTCCAGTGTCACATCATTCAGGATCTCGTACGGGACGTTCCCGCTCTCATCCTCGCAGGCAAGCGCACGGACCGTTTTTCCCGACTGCGAAACGGACACTGTCTTTATGGCCTCGCTCCGCTGATATTCAAGATATGTGAGTTTAAGCGGTGATAAAATAAGACAGACTCCTGACAGAACGAGCAGAAGCAGCCCGGATATCAGAAGTCCCACATTGACTATCTTTTTCATAATATAAAGCGTCAGGCCAGTACTCCCTCAACAAGTTCCCGGAAGGATGCCGGATCCATACCGCCGACAGCGTTTTTGACCATCTGACCGTCCTTGAAGAAAAGGAAGTTCGGGATGGACATAACGCGGTACTTTCTTACCGCTCCGCCGTCCTCATCCACATTGAGCTTGCAGACCTTGAGCTTTCCTTCGAATTCTTCTGAAATCATGTCGATGACCGGTCCCATCGCCTTGCACGGGCCGCACCAGTCAGCATAGCAATCGAGAAGTACCGGGAGTTCGGATTTGAGAATCTCCTGTTCAAATGTATCCTGTGTAACTGTTACTACCATAATATCCTCCTGTTTACTTTATTTTTATGTCAGTGACTGCCTTCACCGCCGGTTTCACGACATTATAGCTGTGTTTCCCCGTCAGGCTTGTGATACACTGCAATAAGCTTGTTGATTTTGCTTCCCAGAGCCGAGAATTTCTTCTCATACTCTGTCATGATGTTGCCCTGCCCCATCACCGGGTCTCTGTGAAGATCATACGTGACCTTAATAAGCTCCCAGTGAGGAGCCTCCTGAAATTCTTCCACCGAGAAGTCGAAAAGAGACCGGTTGTCCGTCTTGAATTCGAGGATTCCTCCATCCTTCAGGAACTTCTCATATGTCGAAAGAAACTCGCGGGAAGTAAGTCTTCTCTTCGAATGTCTTGCTTTCGGCCACGGATCCGAGAAATTCAGGTATATGCCGTCGACTTCACCCGGCCCAAAGATGTCGGGCAGCTCCCGCGCATCGACCCGCAGAAAGTGGAGGTTTTCGGGAGGTGTGAAAGGCTCGTCGCTCTGCTCCTCCTCCGCCGCGATAGCCAGAGAGGCGGGATTGCGGTCCGGCTTGCCGGCCATTTTCTCGCAGGCTTTGTAGAGCACACTTTCGTATCGCTCCACACCGATGAATTCCCGTTCGGGACTTCGCTTTGCGGTCTCCATGATAAATCGGCCCTTTCCCATGCCGATTTCTACATAGAGTGGCTTTGGGGAGAGGGCTTTCCACTGACCGCGGTTTCCGTACGGTTCAAGAATAACGTACGGACTGCTTTCTACTATTGATTTGGCTTCCGGTACATTTCTGAGTCTCATGGGACTATTGTACAACATAATTTGTCAAATGTCGATTTTGAACCATTATGGATTTTCATAATTTCCCACGCTTATATTTGCAACTCTTTGTATAAAACGACGAAAATTGTGTTATTCTTTAGTGATTTAGCACATTGCGTTTGACTTTACAGGCAATTACAATAAAGAGTGACTAAAAGGGGGGAGGTGCCGTTTTTTGACAATCAAGGAAGTACTGGCAAAATTTTATGAGATATTCGGCACAGAAGGTGAGATTTACACGTTCTTCTCGCCGGGACGCGTAAACCTGATGGGGGATCATACCGATTACAACCGGGGCTACAACTTCTCGTGCGCAGTTTCCTTCGGGACCTATGGGGTCATCCGAAAACGCACGGACCGTAAGCTCCGCTTTTATTCAATCAACTTCGAAGGCGCCGGGATTCGCATAGACTCTCTCGACAACTTCCAGCCCCACGTCGACCGCGGTTGGGCCAACTACATGAAAGGCGTCATGTGGGCCTTCGAGCAGAACGGGTTCAAAATGGATGTAGGATGCGATATTGTTATCGGAGGAGACATTCCTCCGCTTTCCGGTCTCTCCTCATCCGGCTCACTGGAAGTTCTGACAGGCTTTATGCTCCGCGAAGTATACGGTTTCTATGAACTGACGAACAGCGATATTGCCGATTATGCCAACTACGCCGAGTGCAACTACACCGGCACCAAGAGCAGCATAACCGATCAGTTCGCGTGCGCCATGGGACGCGCGGAGAATGCCCTCCTGCTCGACACCAAAAGACACTCCTGCCAGTACGCCCCGCTCAGGCTGGGCGATTACCGCATCGTCATCACCAACAGCATGGTCAAGCACACACTTGTGAGGCCTACCATCGAGGCACGCTATCAGGAATGTCAGGCTGCCCTTAAAAAGATTCAGTCTGTCATGAAAGTCGACAGTCTGTGTTCTCTGTCGGTCGACCAGTTCAACAGCATAAAAGATGTCATCATGGACGAGACGCTCACGAAACGGGCCCGCCATGCCGTATATGAAAGCCAGCGTACGATCCAGGCCGTCTCAGCCCTGCGCGCCAATAACCTGGTCCGCTTCGGCGCTCTGATGACTGCATCACACGAATCACTTCGGGATGATTATGAGATCTCCTGCGATGAAATCAATCTTCTGGTCGAGCTCGCACTGAAGATTCCCGGGGTACTCGGCTCCCGCATAACAGGCGCCGGTTTCGGAGGCTGCACGGTCAGCATCGTGAACAAGGACGCCATACCCACATTCAAGGAGACGCTCTACGACAGCTACCGGGAACACACCCGCAACAAAGCGGAATTCTACATTGTAGAGGTAGTAGACGGAGCAAGGATGCTCGAAAAACTTCCGGATTAAATTGAAAGGCGCTTATACAGAGCGTACAATAAGCACATACACATAATACGGGCAAACATACGCTTACCCGAAAAAGGAGTCAAATATATTGACTATTCTTGTAACAGGCGGCACCGGTTTTATCGGCAGCCACACATGCATCGAACTCATCAATTCAGGCTATGATGTCATTATTGCCGACAATCTCTACAATTCCAAAGCTCTTGTCGTTGACCGCATCGAGACTATCAGCGGTACACGTCCGAAGTTCTACGAAGCCGACGTATGCGACCGGGATGCCATGAATGCTATCTTTGACGCGGAAAAAATCGACGCCGTCATCCATTTCGCAGGATACAAAGCCGTCGGTGAATCCACTCAGAAGCCGATTGAATATTATCAGAACAATCTCGGATCCACCCTCGTACTCTGCGATGTCATGAGAAATCACGGCTGCAAGAAGATTGTCTTCTCCTCCTCCGCGACTGTTTACGGTGATCCGGCTTTCATCCCGATCACGGAAGAGTGCCCGCTGGGCGAAACGACCAATCCCTACGGCGAGACCAAAGCCATGCAGGAGCGCATCCTGACGGATCTCTGGAAGAGCGACAACGAGTGGCAGGTCATGCTGCTCCGCTACTTCAACCCGATCGGCGCGCACGTCAGCGGCCTCATCGGCGAAGACCCGAAGGGCATTCCGAACAATCTTCTTCCGTATGTTGCTCAGGTAGCTTCCGGAAAGCGTGAGGTTGTTCATGTATTCGGAAATGACTATGACACGCCGGACGGAACAGGCGTCCGCGATTACATCCATGTAGTAGACCTTGCTAAGGGACACGTAAGCGCGATCAAGGGCATGGAGACTCTCCCGGGCGTTCAGATATTCAATCTGGGAACCGGAAACGGCTACAGCGTGCTCGACATCATCAAGGCATTCTCCAAGGCTTGCGGCCATGACATTCCCTATGTCATCGATCCGCGCAGACCGGGCGACGTGGCCACCTGCTATTCTGACCCGACCAAGGCCAGAGAGGTTCTCGGCTGGGTGGCTGAAAACACGATCGAGGATATGTGCCGTGACGCATGGAACTGGCAGAGTAAGAATCCGGACGGTTATGTAGAATAATTGAAATCACGCCGATACTAAAAGGGGGTTGCCGCACGAATGCGGCAACCCCCTTTTCATATCTCAGTTACTCAAATTGTCTCCGTACTTCTTCATAAACAGATCCACCGTTTGCTTATGCGCCCGTGCCGTCGGATGAAGCCCATCGCTCAAAAGCTTTGAACTGTCAGGCGTTACACGGTCATGGCTTACGGTCATAACATATTCAAAATCCAGATACATAAATCCGGAATTCATGACCCACTTGGACATATTACGGTGAACTGCATTGATCGCATCGGTTTTTGCATTGACCGGAGGAACGGTCGCAAGAATAGGCGTAATGCCGTTTGACTCCAGAATCCCGATTATAGATGTCATGTTATTCTGCCATGTATTGAAGTTCGTATCGTTCATCCCGAACTCGACAATCATATACCTCGGTTTTGCGATATCCTTCAGATACTCATTGAGCCATTTCAATCCCTGCGCGGAAGTCGCGCCGCCCTTGCTTGTGATCATAACACTTCTGCCGAATTCATTGTCCAGCAGCGTAGCAAATCGCATGGTGTAGCTGTCCCTCAGAGTTGTCCCTTCTGTATAGCTGTCTCCCATGATTGCAAGTATTCCGTCACCGGGCTTCGTTGAGAATCCCTCAAGAGATATCTCCGTGGCGCTGCCGCTCACATGTGTCTTCGTCTTGCCCCAGCCGCGCCCGGAATAGATCGATCTGTCGGTAACGGTCGCGGTATTACCGGTGCTGAGCTCGGTCAGAGTAGCCGTCATACCGAATGTGTCGAATTTTTCCATACTGAACATATACGTCTCGCCGGCTTTCGGGGTGATGCTCCCGAGAGAGACAGATGCCAGCTCTTTCATGTCATCCATGGCAAATGTCCTGTAGCCTCTCATAATGTAAAGTTTCCGTGCCCCCATATCACACATAGCGCACGAACTCACATCAGTCTGAGACGCATGGTACCCTTCTCGTGTCAGATACAGTTTAGTCGACGTCTTATCCAGCCTGAAAGTCCATTCAAACCGGTAATCCGACTGATAAGTCTCGATATTTACCGGCAGCTGCGGATACGACTCCTCCGCCGTCTGGTAAAGCACGTAGGTCAGTGTTTTTGACCCGGTATAACCGCCGATACCCTTTACCACGATCTTTCCGATGCCCTGATCCGGATTAACGCTGTACGAAGTCGTATAGTCCACGCCTTCCTGCAGGGTTGTCCCATACAGTTTCACACTCACGCCGGGCTGGCTATATTCACCCGTTTCCGCGTCATACAGCGCATATTCCTTGTAATCATATTGAACCATTCCGCCGCTCAGATACATTTTGGCAGGAACTATGGTCCAGGCGTACTGATACATCTGCTTGCTGTAAAGCTGCAGGTTACTGCCGGCCTTGGCCTTTGGCGCAATCAGGAATTTGCCGCTGCTTCTGTTGACAATTCGGTAGGTATGTCCGTAGAAATTAAGCTTCCACTGCTGAGCAGCAGTATTTCTGAGGGTGAACTGGCAGACATTTGCATTTTCCCCGTCGCCTTCGGCCGTCAGATATTTTCCGGTATGAACATTGCGGATGTAATAGTATCCCTCACCGGCGCGCTCGAGTGCGAACAGCCGCACATTGGAAGCGGCATACGATCCGAGCTGCAGGTTGGCCATGTTCCCGTCGGAATTGCCTCTGATGGAGAACATGGGCTTTAAAGAAGAGCTGTTGGCGTAAATATGATAGCAGCCGTCACTGAGCGGGTATGTATAAATTGTGTAGGTCAGCTTCTTGCTTCCGGCATATTTCCCGATCCCGCGCAGCGTAAGCGTACCTGACTTTGATTCGATCGTACTCGTCACCGTATAATCCACGCCTTCAGCCAGTGTCTCTCCGTACAGGGAAATCGTTACGGTCGGCGGAATGACCGTACCGTCAGCGGCTTTCTCGACGCTCTTTTCATATGTGTAACTTACCATACCGCCGGAGATGATCGGTTTTGCGGGCTTCAATGTCCATGACTTTATGCCGGTCGTCTTGGCATTGACACTGATATTGGCCCCCGAAGTATTCGAGGCTGCCGAGAGCTTATATTTTTTGTCTGCCGTCAGGAACTGATAGCTCCCGTCCGCATTTTTCGTGATAAGCCATTTCTGCCCTTTGCCATCCGCCTTGAGAGCCCACTGCTGTACATTATTTTTAGCCCCGACCGTGAGATATTTGTTCGTGTGGAGGCTGCGAATATAATAATATCCGTCCCCGGTACTCTCGATATAGAACATCCTTACATTCGAAGCCGCATAAGATCCGACCTGAATGTTCACCTTGTCACCTGACGCATTGTTTTTAATGCTCATCATGCAGGGCGAAGACTCTTTTATGCAAATATAATAAAGTCCCTCAGCTACCGCGGCGGCCCCGATCGCTTCCTCAGCGGCAGGATCCGCAACAAGCTCGGACACAGACGAATCATCCGGAACAAGGCCCTCTGCCTCCAAAGCCGTTGATGAATCGTCCGGCACCGGAGGCGTTTCCGATTCGGTCACCGTAGAAGACTCATCCGACGGTACGGATGCATCTGAAAGATCCGCCGCTTCCGCGGAGGCTTCGGTTGCTGAGGCTTCCGCTGCGGATTCATCCGCCGTCTGTGTGCCTCCGGACATATCTGAGGGCACAACTGCAGACCCGCCCGCCCCGGAGTCGGTTTCGGACGCGGATGTCCCATAGCTCTCCGCGCTGGCAGCTTCATCAGGGAGCGCCGTCCCGTCAGAAGTATACCCGCCGACGGCCTCACCCTCAGTGACGGCCTGTCCGGCTGCGTTCCCGCCGGAGAACAGGATGTTATTCTGCGCCGTGACCGGAACAGAGCTGTTTATTATTGTAAGAGCTGCAAGAACTGCTGAAAATACTTTTTTACTATAAAACATAAGCCTCCCTAATCCGACAAGTGTGGCGTCTCAATCATTTTTTATGCTAATTATGATTGAGACGGTACACTATAGTTTTCCAACAAATATGCATACAGATGCTTTCAATATACGGTTTCAGGTATCTCTGTGATCATGATTGAGATCACGAGTATTGCGCGATGAAGAATAAGCCTATGCTCTATTATGTGAGATTCATAACCATTTGTCAAAAGGAACTTAACAAAATATTAACATTTTCACTGCAAACGCGCTGTACCGTCCGGTCTCCCGCCGATCATCGATTAACATAACTTATCTGCTCCTCCTCAAATGCAAAAATCGGCGTTTCGTCAAAACGCCGATTTTTTATGAAATCCTTTTGTAATACATTTGTAACATCCACATTTTATCCACATATTCTATCCACATAAACACCATGCATAAAATAGGGCATTTCCCACTTATGCACGGACTTATCCACATTGTCCACGGTTTCCCACTCAAAATCTTACGTAAACCACAGGTTCTCAAAAGAACAATTGTTTTGTGGATTTTTACAAATTACGGATTTGTTACAAAATAATTTTTCCTTTATGTTAACGGGCTGACTGCTTTGTATTCTTCATACTCTTAATGACCTTCTGACGTGTGAACTCCTCGCGCTCCTTCTCCTCGAGCGCATTGGTAATGTTCTTCACAAGCTCCTCATAATGCGGAATCGTAATGTTCCGCAGCGCATTGGCCCGCTTCTGCGTCCTCTGGATATTGGACGCCAGCCTGTGAGCGGCGCTCTCGACCTGAGAAAGCCTGAGCGTCAGGTCCTTGACCTTCAGGAACGCTCTTCTCGCCTCATCCAGCGAGTCTCTCGTACGGTAAAACGAATAGGAAGGAATCACATCCTGACTCTGATCATGGCGGACGACCGGAATCTCGGTACCCATGACAGAACGGACGACCACCTCAATGCTCTCGTCTACCGGAAGAGACTCGGCAATATTACTCACAGTCTCAATGCCCATCTGGACATTGGCCCGCTGCAGCGCAGCGTAAGCCTCCTCGAAAGTCTGACTGATACTGTTCTGTATGTCCTTTGCCTGCTCGATGTACTGCGTAAGCTCCCGGATCAGGATATTACGCTTCTTATCCATCAGATCATATCCCTGGCGAGAGAGGGCAAGGGAGTTTTTGGCCCGTATCAGATTACCTTTAGTCGGGACCTCATTTGGATCCAAGGCCACATCACCTCCTTCTTGGAAACCCGGGTGTCATCACGCTTCCGACTCTTTATAGTACTTCTCCAGAATCTTCGAATCCACCCGGTCAAGCTCTGACTTCGGCAGAATACCGAGCAGCTTCCATCCGATATCCAGTGTCTCCGTGACCGGACGGTTCTCCACGTGGCCCTGCCCGACGAACGTATCCTCAAAGGCCCTGCCGAACTTCAGATACATCTTGTCGATGGCGGAAAGCTCATCCTCACCGATGACCAACGCGAGCGATCTTGCATCCGCAACCTTCGCGTAGGACGAGAACAGCTGGTTCGCGACCGCCTGATGGTCCTCGCGGGTGTAGCCCTCACCGATGCCGTCCTTCATCAGACGGGAGAGTGACGGCAGCACTGCGATCGGCGGATAGATGCCCTGGCCGTGCAGCGTTCTGTCAAGAACGATCTGACCCTCCGTGATATAGCCGGTAAGGTCGGGGATCGGGTGCGTGATGTCATCGTTCGGCATGGTAAGGATCGGAATCTGCGTGACCGATCCCTTCTGGCCGGCGACGATACCCGCGCGTTCGTAGAGAGAAGCCAGATCCGAGTACATGTAGCCCGGATAACCCTTTCTGGACGGGATTTCGCCCTTGGAGGAGGATACCTCGCGCATGGCTTCGCAGTAAGAGGTAATGTCTGTCATAATGACCAGAACATGCATGTCTTTTTCAAATGCAAGATATTCCGCTGCTGTCAGCGCCACCTTCGGGGTGATGAGCCTCTCTACAACAGGGTCATTTGCCAGATTCAGGAACATTGTAACGTGATCGGAAACTCCGCTCTCCTCAAATGTCCTTCTGAAAAACTCCGCGACGTCGTACTTGACGCCCATTGCGGCAAATATAACGCAGAATTTCTCATCCACCCCGCTGCCCAGGGATGACTGGGTAACCAGCTGAGCCGCCAGCTCATCGTGCGGCAGACCGTTTCCCGAGAAGATCGGCAGCTTCTGGCCGCGGATCAGCGTGGTCAGACCGTCAATAGCCGAGATACCCGTGTTGATATAATTTCGCGGATACTCGCGGCGGCACGGGTTCAGCGGCATACCGTTGATATCGGCATGCACGTCAGACACGATCGGGCCGAGGCCGTCAATCGGGCGGCCGATGCCGTCGAAGGTCCTGCCCAGGATGGCCTCGGAGAGCGCCAGCTCCATCGGGTGACCTGTCAGTCTTGTATGCGTATTGCTAAGAGACATGCCGTCGGTCCCTTCGAAGACCTGGATGACGGCCTTGTCCTCATAAACCTCAATGATTCTGCCCAGCTTCCGCTTTCCTCCTTCAACCTTGAACTCGACGATTTCGTCGAAGGCGGCGCCCTGAACGCCTTCAAGGACGACCAGCGGGCCGTTAATCTCACTGAGTCCTAAATATTCTATCACCATCTTTATTCTTTCCTCACCCATTCTTCTTTAAGACGTCTTCGTAGTACCGGTCGATCATCGCATGATAGTCATCGAACATCTCAAGGTTGTTATTCGGAATGTCATACTTGATAGCGATAACCTTCTCGAATATCGGATCCTGTTTCAGAATCGACATCGGATGTCCCTGCGAAACCAGATCTTTCGACCTCTGATAAAGGTACAGAATCGTCTCCATCATGAGGAACTGCTTCCTCGGCGGCACATTCTGGTCTTCCTTATGGAATGCATTCTGCTGCAGGAAGCCGAGCCGGATCACGCGGGCGATCTCCAGTGTCAGCTTCTGATCATCCGGAAGTACATCCGATCCGATCAGCTTGACCGTCTCCATCAGCTTATCTTCCGCATTCAGCAGAGCGCCGATCTTCGTGCGGTCCTCGACAAACTTCTTATCGACGTTCTTAGAATACCAGGCCGCCAGATCTCTTCCGTACTCACTGTAGCTCTCCATCCAGTTGATTGCCGGGTAGTGACGCGCATAAGCCAGCGCCTTATCAAGACCCCAGAAGCAGCGGACGAATCTCTTCGTATTCATAGTGACCGGCTCGGAAAAGTCACCGCCCTGAGGGGAGACCGCACCGATGACCGATACGGAGCCGACGTCGCCGCCGAGCGTCTCGATCTGTCCGGCCCTCTCGTAGAAGGCTGCGAGCCGGGAGGCCAGATATGCCGGGAAACCTTCCTCGGCCGGCATTTCTTCCATACGGCCGGAGAGCTCACGGAGAGCCTCTGCCCATCGGGATGTGGAATCGGCCATGATTGCCACATCGTAACCCATGTCACGATAATACTCGGCCAGTGTGATACCCGTATAAATGGAAGCCTCACGAGCGGCAACCGGCATGTTCGATGTGTTGGCGATAAGGGTTGTGCGGGCCATCAGCTTGTTGCCTGTCTTGGGGTCCTCAAGCTTGGAGAAATCCTCAAGTACCTCCGTCATCTCGTTTCCGCGCTCGCCGCAGCCGATATAAATGATGACATTTGCATCGGAGAACTTTGCGATCGAATGCTGCGTCATGGTCTTTCCGGTTCCGAAACCTCCCGGGATGGCTGCTGTACCGCCGCGGGCGATCGGGAACATCGTATCCAGAATGCGCTGACCCGTAATAAGGGGCTCGGTGGCCGGCAGGCGCTTTGCACCCGGTCTCGGCACACGGATCGGCCACTTCTGAGCCAGAGTAAGCTCCCGCTCCGTCCCGTCCGGGAGCGTGACCGTCACGATCGTATCATTAACTGTATAGCTCCCGTTCGGAGCGACTTCCTTGACGACTGCTTTCCGGATATACGGCGTCATCATGGAACGATGGACGATCGATGCCGTCTCCTGACATTCCGCGATGACTGTTCCGCCGACGATCTCATCGCCCGGCTTCACCTTTACGGTGACATCCCAGTGCTTTTCCTCGTCGAGTGAGTTTACGGAGACGCCGCGGGCGATATACTTGCCCGATTCCTTCGCGATCTCTGAGAGCGGTCTCTCGATACCGTCAAAAATGTTGTTAAGAATGCCGGGGCCGAGTGTGATGGACAGCGCGTCGCCCGTTCCGCGGACGATCTCGCCCGGCTTCATGCCGCCGGTCTCCTCATAAACCTGAATGGTCGTTGTGTCGCCGGCCAGCGAGATGACTTCACCGACCAGGTTCTGGCTGCCGACGTAGACCATCTCCGCCATCTTGAATCCGACAGCACCTTTCAGATAGATGACGGGGCCGTTTATTCCGTAAATTACGCCTGTTTTTTCAGCCATTCAGATTACCTCCGTCAAATCTAAAGTGTTCTTTCTCCTCCTCAATGAGCGTGTCGAAAGAATTGTCTATCAGAATCCTCTTAGATCGGATGACAGCACGGATGCCTCCTCCGAACGCCTCATCCGAGACGATCGGTTTGACTTGGCAGGCGGCCTCGATCTCATCCATGTAGGCAGCGTCGTCCGGATCGACATAAATGATGACATTCGACTCACCGGCGATATCTCTGGCAGCCTTTATATTCCGAAAGAGCCAGGTATGGTTTTCCGGGATTCTGCGCATATCCGGGAGCTTGTCTTTTACATTTGTGAAAATATCATCTCTGACGGTCACTTTATCCTCACCGGCGAACTCCTTTGCTGCTTTGACGCTCTTAAAGAGCCATGTCTGGTACTCCGGCGTTTTGCGGAATTCCGTGAGCTTGTCCTTTACATTTGCAAAAATCTCATCTCTGACCTCTCTCTGTCTCCCCGCCATCTTCCGGCGGATCTCCCCCTGGCGGTCCGAGAGCTCGCGCTGCAGCTCGCGGCGAAGCTCCGTCTTCTCGGCCTTCAGCCGCTCCGAGACGGCGCTCTCCTTCTCGCTCTTGTGCGTTTCGAAATCAGCTTCGAGAGCAGTCCGGTATTCCGAGACCATCTTCTCTTTCTGCTCATTCGCGCTGCCGATCGAGAGGTCATAAAATTTGCTTAATTTTTCTTCCTGTGTCATTGTTAAACCCTATTGTCCTGTTGATCTTAAGTGATCTGGCTGCTACAGCTTAAGTCCTATAGCCTCGTTAACATATGCGGTTATGTAATCCGATCTTCGACCGGAACCGTGGCGGTCCGGAATGTCTATGATGAGCGGCATCCCGGTGCCGAGCTTTACGGAGTTTATGTAATCGGGAAAATCCCTGCTGAACTTTTCGGTCAGCAGGATGATTCCGATATCCGGGTCTGCAAATGCAGCCTCCAGAGCCTCCTTCAGCTCATCCTTTTCATGCACGACAACGCCGGGTATTCCCGCCAGGCGCATGCCGGTCAGGGTATCGATGTTGTCGCTGATAAGATACATTTTCATAATTGTTCTCCCTTTCGGGTCAGACGGCCGATCAGTATTTTCCCATCGGCTTTCCCCGGAAATCAGCCCAACTGACCGATGATCATGAAGGAAATGATAAGTCCGTAGAGGCACACACCTTCTGCCAGACCTACGAAGATCAGGGACTTACCGAGGATCGTCTGGTCCTCACTGATTGCGCCGAGCGCTGCGGATGCCGCAGATGCGACCGCGATACCGCCGCCGAGGCAGGAGATGCCGGTGGAAAGAGCTGCGGCGATGTAGCCGAGGCCTTCCTTGAGACCGGAGCCGGCTGCAGCGGCTTCCTCACCTGCAGCGAAGACGGATGTTGAACCTGTCAGAAGAACGATGGATGAAATGAGCATGATTCCGAAGAAAAGGAAGCAGTTGACCGCAAGCGCTCCCTTGAAACGGCCGCGGTTCCTCTCTCCCATGAGGAAGACAAGACCCGGAATGATGATGCTGAGAATGAGTGCGACGACTACTAAAATTTCTGTTGCCAATGTCATGATAATGACCTCCTGATACTGTAATTAGACTATTTATTTCACTCAGTTGATTCAAGTTTTTTAAATGTGGATACGAATTCTTTTCCGTCCCCCTTGTAGTACCGGGAGAACAGCTCATAAAACTCCAGACGAAGTACCTGGATACCGACGATCAGTCCCTCAATACCCATAACGAACAGGTTGCCAAGCACGATGACCACCCAGTTGGGAGAACCGCCGTTCTCCGCTCCGGCGAGCATCAGCACGACGCTCATCATGGCCGCGTGACTGACCGCGAAGGCGCCCACACGGACGAAAGAAAGCGTATTTGAGAAGTAAGAAAGCATGACCTCGAACATCTCGAAGAAACCCTGAACAATGAACATCGGGATTCCGCCCTCGACGATCTCGTCCTCTTCTGCCCTGCCGCCGTTTTTGCCTGCCTTCTTCCGGTCGACCAGCTTCGTGAGCGGCTCCTTGAAGAACATGACGAGGACACTCAGGATAATGATGATCTCAAAGAGGCGTGCAGCCGGTACCGTATGGCCGGAGAAGATCATGATGATCTCGAACACGACCGTCGCGTAGAAGATCAGACCGGCAACGGAGTTGGTGCTGAAGAACGTCTCCTCGGTATTTCTCTCCCTCATATAATTTCTTATATGAAGAATCATCGTAATGATCGTGAGGAACATACCGAAAACGATCGCACACACAAGGATCGCGTTGATGCTTCCCACGCCTGGCAGTGTGATCATGTCATGTCTCGGGTCCAGCCACAGAGGCTT
>ODAI012129137.1_pt1 | contig 18121 bp, 17 predicted proteins | sample 1539321 | NCBI WGS metagenome assembly ODAI01 (sample SAMN02144231, study PRJEB22623) | gut metagenome | biome: sheep rumen | host: Ovis aries | place: New Zealand | reverse complement strand
CGCCAAGACTGGTATGGGCATTGACAATCTCTTGGAGAATCTCGTCATTCTTGCCGAGGTGCAGGAGCTGAAGGCCAACCCGAACCGTGCAGCCAGCGGCGCAGTCATTGAGGCAAGGCTGGACAAGGGCCGCGGTCCCATCATGACCGTCCTGGTACAAAACGGCACGCTCCATACGGGTGATATCATCATTGCCGGCAGCTCCGTCGGCCGTGTCCGCACGATGACTGATGACAAAGGACGACGTGTATCCGAGGCCGGTCCCTCTACGCCAGTGGAGATCGCCGGTATGGCTGAAGTCCCCAGCGCCGGAGATACCTTCAACGCCGTCAAGGATGAACGCATGGCCCGCGAACTCGCTGAGCAGCGTCGCCAGGAGGCAATACAGGGAGGCCCTGTGAAGAAGGTTTCTCTGGAAGACCTCTTCAGTCAAATTCAGGCTGGTGAAATGAAGACGCTCAATCTCATTGTCAAGGCTGATGTCCAGGGATCTGCCGAGGCGGTCAAGTCCTCTCTCGAGAAGATCTCCAACGATGAGGTACGTGTCCGGGTCATCCACAGTGCTGTCGGGGCTATCACGGAGTCCGATGTCATGCTCGCTGCCACCTCCGACGCCATCATTGTCGGTTTCAATGTCCGTCCCGATGCCGCTGCCCGTGACAACGCAGCTCGCAACAAGGTAGACATCCGTCTGTACCGTGTCATTTACGACTGTATCAATGAGATCCAGGATGCCATGAAGGGAATGCTCGCTCCGAAGTACCGCGAACAGATCATTGGTCATGCCGAGGTCCGCGAGACATATAAGGTTTCCAAGGTCGGCACCGTTTGCGGCTGCTACTGCACCGACGGCAAGATCCAGCGTGGCTGCGAAGTACGAGTCCTTCGCGACAACATTGTGGTGCATGAGGGCAGCTTGGCATCTCTCCGGCGCTTCAAGGACGACGTGCGCGAGGTGGCCTCCGGCTATGAGTGCGGCATGCAGGTCGAGAAATTCAATGACATAAAGGTCGGCGATGTGATCGAGTGCTTCGTCATGGAGCAGATCAACTAAGCTAATACTCAGGGACTACATCTGAAGTCCTTTGTTACCAGGCCTGGGGTGGAATTAATCCCCAGGCCATTTTCAGATGTTGTTTGCAATTTCATATCGGATGTCGTATACTCTTTATATGCTTTGAATGCGATCTGCCTTGACATACAAATACCTGGAGTCTCAAATGATATACTCCTGAGAACACGAAATAGACGAGTAGGTAAAGAGGAAATGCAATGAAAGACGAATGCCTGATCTGCAGCGCACCGCTTGAATACCTGATAGCAGACACCCTAATGGAATGCGAAATCTGCCATAAAAAAGAGAACAGTAAGACAAGATGCATTCGCGGTCATTATGTCTGCAACGAATGCCACACATTGGGCCTTGATGCCATCAGCGGTCTTTGTGAGAAAGAGACATCGTCAGACCCTGTCGCGATCATCGAGAAAATGATGGCAATGCCTTTCTGCCACATGCATGGTCCCGAACATCATGTCATGGTCGGTGCGGCGCTGTTAACAGCCTATCACAACGCTGGAGGAGACATCGACCTGCATCAAGCCTTGTACGAGATGATGAGCCGAGGGAAGAGTGTACCGGGAGGAGCATGCGGCTTCTGGGGTGCCTGCGGGGCAGGAATAAGCTCTGGCATGTTCATCTCCATCATCTCGAAGGCTACGCCGCTGACAAATGAGCCCTTTGCTCTCTCGCACGAGATGACAGCTAAAGCGTTGAGCAGAATCGGTGAAGTCGGTGGCCCGAGATGCTGCAAGAGAGATTCCTTTCTCTCAATCCTCTCAGCCATTGATTTTGTGAAGGAGCATTTCGGCATCGAGATGGAAAAATCGGAGCTGATATGCCGATATTTCCATCAGAACAACCAGTGTATCCGAAAGCGCTGCCCATTCTCACCGTTCAATCACGGAACCTGCTCTTTGCGGTAATCTCTCAACGGCCAGTTGAAGTTTCTTCATCTCTCCGGAAACTTCTGATCACCAATGTAAGGCAGGCGACGGGAATGGTATGGCACATCGGCCACAGATAAGCGTCAGAAAGTGCATAGCCATTGAAGGTATTCAGAGTTGCGGAAAATGGAGAGTGATGATATACTCAATGAAAAAGACAGTGTATATGAGCCGACTGATGATAGTACAGTGGCAGATGGAGAAGGATTATGCAACTCATCATCGCAAGCAATAACAAAGGAAAAATCAAAGAGTACAAGGATATTTTCGAACCATTGGGCTTTCTGGTGCGGTCACAGCATGATGAAGGAATCGAGCTCGAAGTAGAAGAGACTGGTACCACATTTGAAGAGAATGCCTTGTTAAAGGCACAGGCGGTTTATAATCTGGTTCATTGCTGTGTGATCTCTGATGACAGCGGTCTTGTAGTGGAAGCGCTGGGAGGAGAACCCGGGCTCTTTTCTGCTCGCTACAAGGGTCTGGCGTCTGAGCATGAGCGCAGGCTGGCCGTTCTGAAAGGCTTGATAGGAGTGAGCAACCGAAAGGCCAGGTTTGTAACAAGCATATGCTTCATTGATGAAATTGGAAAGGAACACCTATTTACAGGAACTTGGAACGGAGTTATAGCTGAGCGGGAAGAAGGAAGCAACGGTTTTGGCTATGACCCGATTTTTATTGCCGAGGACGCTGGCGGAAAAACAACAGCGAGCATGCCGATTTCATTTAAGGAAACATATTCTCACCGGGCGAGAGCTGTAAAAGAATTGATGGACTATCTTCAATCACGGCAATGGTATTATGGATTCAGTTGAAAAAGTCCGCTGATCGTGTTATAGTGTAAAAACCTGTCTGCGAGTGTCGGTACATGCGCAACGGCGCAAGAACTCGGATGCAAAAAAGTATTATGAAATAACGACAGAAATATAGTATGAGTGAGAATGATGGAGAAAAGCAATGGCATCAAACAGAATTGAACGAATCAATGACGATATACGATTCCGTCTCTCCGAGCTCTTGCGATCTGTCAAAGATCCGCGGGTACAGCAGGGGATGCTGAGCATCACGAGAGTGGAGACAACAGGTGACCTTCGTTACGCAAAGGTTTGGATCTCCGCTTATGGGCTGAAAAGCGAAAAGGATCTGAAGCGCGGGCTGAAGTCTGCTTCTCCGTGGCTGCGCAGAGAGCTGGCGCAGTCCATGAATCTGCGCTACACGCCGGAGCTGATATTCGAGCTGGACCACAGTATGGAACTCGGTGCTAACATCAGCCGGATTATTGAAGAACTGGTCACATCGGAAAAAGATTATGTCCCGGTGGAAGAGGTAGAAGGCTCTGGCAAAGACGGGAGAGAGGAAGAAGTATGACTGTCGCTGAATGTGCCGCATGGCTGAAAGGTGGGGATGCATATCTACTGCTGACCCATAAGAACCCGGACGGCGATACAGTGATGAGTGCCGTCGCGCTTTGTCGTGCGCTCCGACGGAAAAACAAGCGTGCATATCTCTATCGCAACCCGCAGATTGTGGGAAAGTATCTGGGTGCGGCGGAGAAACTGTTTGCACCGGAGAGCTTTGTGCCTCAGCGTGTGGTCTCGGTGGACATCTCTGCCGATACACTGTTCCCGCGAGATTGGATTGGAAAGGTAGATCTCTGCATAGACCATCATGCATCCAACAGCAGTTTTGCCAGCATGACGGTGGTGGAGCCGGAGAGCTCCTCCTGTGGCGAAATAGTCATGCAGGTCATTCGGGAACTCACGGGAAAGCTTACGAAGGCGGAGGCAACACTGTTGTACGTCGCACTCACAACTGACACTGGTGCCTTCCAGTACGCGAATGTGAACGAGGCAACCTACCAGGCCGCTGCGGAGCTGCTGCGCTTCGGCGCTGAGCACGCGGAAGTGATGAAGACCTTCTTCCGGAAGACAAGTCCTCAGAGGCTTCGGCTGGAGGGAGAGATTTATTCCAACCTGCACTTCTACTGCGAAGGGAAGCTGGTTATCGCGCAGGTAACACAGGCCATGCTGATCCGTTCCGGAGCGACGGAGGATGATTTGGATGACCTGGCAGGCCTGTCCGGCCGGGCTGAGGGAGCCGAGATGAATATTACAATCCGGGAACTGGAAAATGGACACAGCAAGATCTCCGTCCGCTCAGCTCCCGGAGTCAGCAGTATTATAGTATGCGAAGCCTTCGGCGGCGGTGGACACACCATGGCTGCCGGCTGTACAATTGAGGCATCACCTGAACGCGCGGAGCAACTTCTGCTCGATGTGATCGACGCACTGAAGATTCTGAAATGAACGGAATTCTTCCAGTCGACAAGCCAGCAGGCTGGACAAGCAACGATGTCGTCCAGAAACTGCGCGGGATTCTCCATGAGCGAAGGATCGGCCACGCTGGCACTCTCGACCCTCTTGCGACAGGTCTGCTTACGGTCTTTGTCGGGCGAGCAACGAAGGGCGTGCAGTTCGCAGAGGCTGATCGAAAACGCTACACAGCGAGCATGCGTCTCGGACTCGTGACCGACACACTGGACATCACGGGGGAGGTGCTCGAAGAGCACGCGGCTGACGTAACGGAAGAGCAGTTCCTCCGGATATTAAAACAGTTCCTAGGCCGGCAGACACAGATTCCTCCGATGTATTCTGCAGTAAAGGTAAACGGAGAGCGGCTCTACCGGCTGGCCAGACGCGGGCAGGAAGTGGAGCGTACGCCACGCGAGATTGAAATATACAGTCTGGAGCTTATCTCCTACCGTCCGGACGAAATTATCCTGGACGTTAGCTGCTCCAAGGGCACATATATCCGGAGCCTCTGCCACGACATTGGGGCAAGACTCGGCTGCGGAGCCTGTATGACTGCACTGCGACGAACAGAGTCAGGGATATTCCGGGCGGAAGACAGCTACAGTCTTGAGCAGATCGCTGCCGGGGAATACAAGCTTACTCCGCTGGACGCACTTTTTGCTGCACACCTCGCCGCTGTGCTCCCGGAGGCGGATGCAAAGCGCCTTCGCCTTGGTCAGCCGCTGCATACGAAGCTGGGAGACGGCACTTACAGGCTTTACAGCAAGGAAGGGGAGTTTCTCGCATTAGGCATCGTTGACAGCAAAGCAGGCGGCCTGTCGGAGCTGCATGTCCTGAAGCGCTTTTATGAGGTTGACAAGTGAGGTAGACACATGATAGAGAGAGCTGTTGCGCTTGGTTTTTTTGACGGGATACACCTTGGGCACGGCGCACTGCTCCGGCAGGTCCGCGCCAGAGCAAATGAACTGGGGTTGGACCCGGCGGTCATGACCTTTGACGTTCATCCGGACACGTTGGTCTTTGGCACAGATGTCCCGCTCATCAACAGTGCGGCGGAACGTGAGGATCTGATCCGGCGGCTGCACGGGATCGAAACAGTGGTGTTCCTGCACTTCAATCGAAGAATGATGGAGATGCCTTGGGAGGAATTCATTGCATCGGCTGTAACAGAGCTCTCTATTCGCTCTGTCGTCGTGGGGCACGACTTCTGCTTCGGTTACCGAGGAGAAGGGACGCCGGAACGACTCAAAAAATGGTGCGGGGATCGGAACATAAGCTGTGACGTCATCCCAGCGGTTCAGGTGGAGGGGAGAACTGTCAGTTCAACAGAGATCCGCATATTGTTGGCGGATGGCAGAATCGAAGAAGCCAACCGCCTCCTTGGTCATCCTCACACTCTCTCGGACACAGTCAGACCAGGTTTCCACCTTGGAAAGAAACTGGGCAGCCCCACAATCAACATGGTCTTCCCACAGGGAGTTGTGGTCCCGAAGCACGGTGTATATACGACGAAGGTCTGGCTGGACGATGGAAGCAGTCACATTGCTGTAACGAATATTGGCGTCCGGCCTACAGTCAGCGAGTCCCGATCTGTCTCGGTGGAGAGCCATCTGTTGGGCTTCCACGGCAATCTGTATGGACGGCGCGTTCGTGTGGACTTCCACCACTTTCAGCGAGCTGAGACGAGGTTTGATTCCCCGGAGATTCTTGCCGCGCAAATCAAAAGGGATGCAGAAGATGCCCTTCGCTGGTTTGAGAGCAACGAGAGTCCCTGAGCATTCTTAACTCCAATATAAGGACAATTATATACACTATGAACCATCCTGCTTTTCACTTTTTTGCCTATATTTCAAGAATGCGCTATATCGGTCGCTGGAGCCTGATGCGCAACTCTCTCCCGGAGAACATTCAGGAGCATAGCCATATGGTAGCGGTACTTGCACATGCACTAGGTGTAATCCGGCGGGACATCTTCAAAAAGGAATGCGATCCGGAGAGGCTTGCGACGGCTGCGCTGTACCACGACAGCAGCGAAATACTGACTGGAGACCTGCCGACACCCATTAAATACCATAGCCGTGAGATCCGGGAGGCATACCATCAGGTGGAAGCGCTTGCATGCGAAAAACTGCTCCGGACGTTACCGACTGAAATGCAGTCCACATACGAACCGCTGCTGGCTGAAAACATTCCGGAACGAGACCTGCTGAAGGCTGCAGACAAGCTCTCTGCTTACATCAAGTGTATCGAGGAACGCAAAGCAGGGAACAACGAGTTTGTTTCTGCAGAAAAACAGACACTGGAGGCCCTGAAGAGCTACGGGCTCATAGAAGTCGAATACTTTTTGGAGCACTTTATGTCTGCTTTTGAGCTGAATCTAGACGAATTGGGAACCATAGACCCATGAAAGAACGGAAAAGAAAAGCGCTATGAAGAAAAGCGATTTTGACTTTGATCTCCCACCGGAGCTGATTGCCCAGACCCCCATTGAGCGGAGAGATGCCTCGAGACTGCTCTGCCTCGACAAGACAACCGGCGAGATCGTACACCGTCATTTTTATGACCTGCCTGAGCTGCTGAACCCAGGCGACTGTCTGGTCATCAACGATTCTCGTGTACTGCCAGCTAGGCTGCTCGGCAACCGCCCTGGAGGGGGGGCCGCAGAGCTGGTGCTGCTGCGAGATTTGGGCGATGACTGCTGGGAATGCCTTTGCCGCCCCGGGAAACGGTTGAGAGAGGGCGCAGAGATCCGATTTGGGGAAGAGATCCCCTCTTCCAGCAGCGGACAGACCGACACAGAGCCGAGCATCAATGCAAAGCAAGAGAACACAGCATCTCACACGAAAAGTGCCGTGAACTGGGAGCTGACTGCAAGGGTGGAAGAGATCCTCACGGGTGGGAACCGAAAGGTGCGTTTCTTCTACAATGGGATTTTTCTGGAGGTGCTGGACCGCCTCGGGAAAATGCCTCTGCCGCCATATATTCGGGAAGAGCTCTCTGACCGGGAGCGATATCAGACGGTTTACTCCAGAGAGTTGGGAAGTGCAGCGGCGCCAACGGCAGGTCTTCACTTTACTGCTCAGCTGCTGGACACCATCCGAAGAAAGGGCGTAGCTGTGTGTCCCATCACACTGCATGTTGGCCTTGGAACCTTCCGCCCTGTGAAGGAGGAGGAGATTGAGGACCACGAGATGCATGCGGAATATTGCATCATCCCGCAGGAGACCGCAGACAAGGTCAATACCTGTCGGAAAAACGGTGGACGGGTCATTGCAGTGGGGACCACAAGCTGCAGAACGCTGGAGAGTTTTGCCTCGGAGAACGGTATTCTAAAGGCTAGTGAGGGCTGGACGGACATTTTCATCTATCCAGGGTACCGTTTCCGCTGCGTGGACGCGCTGGTGACAAACTTCCATCTGCCAGAGAGCACATTGATTATGCTGGTCTCCGCCCTGGCAGGACGGGAACAGATTCTGAAGGCCTATGACGAGGCCGTACGGGAACGATACCGATTCTTCTCCTTCGGCGACGCAATGTTTATCTCATGAGTAAGATGTTGTTTATGTGTTTATGATGGAGTGCAGTATTAGGATCAGCTCTTGAATACAATATGCTGAACTTGAAAACCCGAACTACAACGGTCTGAATAAAAAAGAGGCTGTTCACTTACAGCCTTTTTTTCTTTCTAATCATCTATCTCCTGTCTTCATTAACGATACACCCTTGGGACGCGTTTTGTGACGGCGCACAGTAGCTCGTACGGGATAGTCTGTGCCGCGTCGGAGAGCTGATAAATACTATTCTCCGGGCCAAAGAGCTCCACCTCGCTGCCGACCTCAGCTTCAGGGATATCCGTGAGGTCCACCATGCACATGTCCATGCAGATGGTGCCAAGCTGGGGGGCGTTCTTTCCTTCGATGCGGTAGGTGCATCTATTAGAGCTGAGACGGGGAATGCCGTCCGCGTAGCCTGCAGCCACCACCCCCATCCGGGTCCTGTGGCGAGTCCAGTACCGGCGGCCATAGCTGACCGGAGTATTGGCCTCGTGATACTTGATGGTGCTGACCGTGGATACCAGCCGCATGGCGGGGCGCAGGCCGAGCTTTCCCTCATCGCCATAGCCGTAGAGCAGGAGACCGGGGCGCACCATATCTAGGGCCGTCTCCGGAAAAAAGACGACAGCTCCGCTGTTGGCACAGTGACAGATGGGGAAGCGGATCCCTGCCCTTTGCTCCACCTCCCGAGTCACGGAGCAAAAGAGTTCAAACTGCTTCCGCGTGAAGGCACGGCTCTCCGCGCCCTGCTCATCCGAGACGGAAAAATGGGTGTAGATTCCCTCGAACTCGAGATTGGGCAAAGCACAGGAGCGAATAACATTGCTTACTCCGTCCTCAAACAGCTCTTCAGCGCAGAGGTAACCCAGACGGGACATGCCGGTGTCGAGCTTGATATGGAGCTTCAGGGTGCTTCCGAGTCGGCAGGCTTCCTCTGAGTACTCCACGGCCTTGGCAAGGCACGTGGCGGTCTGGGTCAGCTGCCAGCGGATTAGTTCCCGGGTATACTCAAAGGGGGTATGGCCGAGAATGAGGATGGGCATGTCAATTCCTCCTCGGCGAAGCTCGATCGCCTCATCCAGACAGCTCACGGCCAGATAATCTGCCCCTTCCTCCTGTAGGAGAGCGGAGACGGGCACGGCACCGTGACCGTAGGCATCGGCTTTCACAACACCAAGAAAACGGCAATTGTCCGGAAGAATGGAGCGTATGGCATGATAGTTGTGGCGAAGGGCAGAAAGATCGATCTCCGCCCAGGTTCTCTTTGTCAGGTCATCCATGTGACAGTTCCTCTACATATCTAAAGAATTGTAATGAGAATTCTCAAAGGAAACTTTGTTATTATAAGCATTTTTTGATCGAGTGTCAATTCATGCTTGAAAATGCCCGGTACTTATGATAAATTAACTTTTCAGTCAGTGCATTCATTGCAAGGAACTGTTCCGGCAGCATTTTTAAAAATCGGTCTGACGGTACAGCCGAAAGGAGCAAAGCATGAAAGAAATGATGCAGAAGCTGAGAGAGGCTTCGATCAAGGCGATCCTGGAGAGTCAGGATCCGGATACGCTGGAGAATCTCCGGGTTCGTTACCTCGGGAAAAAAGGCGAGCTGACCGCGATCCTGCGGCAGATGGGTAAGCTTTCCGCAGAGGAGCGCCCACAGATGGGCCAGCTGGCAAACCAGCTTCGGAGTGAAATCGAGCAGAGCATCGAAGAACGCCGGAAGGAGCTCGGGGAGATGCTGCTTGAGCGGAAGATGATGGCGGAGACCGTGGATGTGACACTCCCGGGCGAAAAACGTGCGCTGGGTCACAAGCATCCTATGTACAATGTGCTGGACCAGATCAAGGAGATCTTCATCGGCATGGGATTTGAAATTGTGGACGGACCGGAAGTGGAGCTTGCGGACTATAATTTCACAAAGCTGAACATTGACGAGGGTCACCCCTCCAGAGAATGGACAGATACGTTTTACTTCACGGAAGACAGCAAAGTCCTTCTGCGCACCCAGACCTCCCCGATGCAGATCCACGCCATGGAGACTAAGCCGCTGCCGATCCGCATGATCGCGCCGGGACGGGTTTACAGGAAGGACGAAGTAGACGCAACCCACTCTCCGATGTTTCACCAGATTGAGGGCATGGTAATCGACAAAGGCGTCACGATGTCGGATCTGAAAGCGACTCTCAACCTGGTAGTGGAGAAAATATACGGAGAGGGGACCGTAACACGGTTCCGCCCTCACCACTTCCCATTCACAGAGCCGAGCTGCGAGATGGACATTCAGTGCCACAAATGCGGGGGAAAAGGCTGCCCCACCTGCAAGGGTGAAGGATGGATCGAGGTGCTGGGCGCCGGAATGGTACACCCTAAGGTTCTGGCCGGCTGCGGAATTGACCCGGATGTATATTCCGGCTGGGCATTCGGCATGGGGCTGGAGCGCCTTGCCATGGGTGAATACAAGATTACGGACCTGAGACTCATTTTTGAAAATGACATCCGGTTCCTGGAGCAGTTCTGAGAGGAGGCAGAGAAAATGAAACTATCCAGAAAATGGCTGAATGAGTTTGTGGATCTCCCCCTCAAAGACTTCAGTGACAGGAATTTTGCTGAAGCGATGACCGTCTCCGGTTCCAAGGTAGAGGTAACACAAGATCTCTCTTCTGGCATCCGAAACGTAAAAGTCGGACGGATTGTCTCTCTTGAAAAGCACCCGGACTCAGATCACATGTTTGTACTCAGGCTGGATGTCGGAGCGGAGGATGAGGTGCAGATCGTCACCGGTGCGTGGAACGTTCACGTCGGTGATCTGGTACCGACAGCTCTTGACGGAGCAAGACTCCCTGATGGGAAAGAAATCCACGCAGGGAAGCTCCGCGGGATTGTTTCGCAGGGCATGCTGTGCTCCCTGAAAGAACTGGGACTCACGACACACGACTATCCGGAATCGGAAATCCACGCCGCGGCGGTCCTGGGAGACTACCACCCGCTGGATCCGCTGAAGCCTTCCATTCCCGTTGATATTCGAACCGGGGATCGGATCTTCGGAACAGTGGCTGCAGCAGAGGTTGTCTCGGTGCAGTCCTGCCCGGAGGGATGGCTTATAGAGCTGAACACCGGTTCTGAAATCTGGAACACTGTCACACGCTGCGCAAATCTCCACAGCGGCGACCTCGTCGCCTTCGACAGCAGGAAGAGCATTATCTGTGAGCTCTCTGACCTCCGAGCGGAGCAGGCGGAATTCCCGCACTGTATCCCGGACGGAATCTTCATTTTGAGAGATGACATGGCACTCCCCGGTGCGGACATTGCTCCTCTGGTGGGGCTGGACGACCATGTGGTAGAATTTGAAATCACACCCAACCGGCCGGACTGTCTGTGCATGATCGGTTTGGCTCGGGAAGCGGCGGTCACTTTCAAAAAGACTCTGAAGCTCCATGAGCCCAGAGTGGAAGCAAAGGCCGGCGGTAACATCCGGGAGCTCACAGACATCATCATCGAGGAGCCGAAGCTCTGCCGCAGATACACCGGACGGATGGTGCGAAATGTTAAAATCGCCCCATCTCCGGAATGGATGCGGGAGAGGATTCGCAACGCGGGCATGCGACCGATCAACAACTTAGTGGACATCACCAATTACGTTATGCTGGAATATGGTCAGCCGATGCACGCTTTCGATTTCAGCTGCGTGAAGGGCGGAGAAATCCATGTCCGGCTAGCGCGGGAAGGGGAGACCATCCGCACCCTGGACGGGACCGAGCGAGCCCTCAGTACGAGCATGCTCTGCATCTGCGATACAGAGAAGCCCGTGGGCGTTGCCGGCGTCATGGGAGGAGAGAACAGTGAGATCGTCGGGGACACGGCGATGGTGCTGTTCGAAAGTGCAAATTTTGACGGGGTTTCGATCCGGCGGACGGCAACTGCCCTAGGCATGAGGACGGACGCCTCTTCGCGCTATGAAAAGGGACTGGATCCTGAGAACACGCTGAAGGCTGTGCAACGCGCCTGCGAGCTGGTCGAGATGTTGGGAGCGGGCGAAGTCGTGGAGGGTATCATCGACGTCTATCCTGCCGGAAAGCAGGAAACCTGTCTGGAGTTGGAGCCGGAGAAGATCAACGCCCTGCTTGGCACAAACGTCAGCACAGAGCACATGATCGCGATCCTTGAGGACCTCGGCTTCACCATTGAGGGTACCACAGTTCATGTGCCGAGCTGGCGTGGGGATGTGGAGCACTACTCGGATCTTGCGGAAGAGGTCGCAAGATTCTACGGATACAATGAGATTCCAGTCCGCTTCACCGGGGCTATCAGCACCTGCGGCGGATATACACCGGAGCAGCAGTGCGAGAGAAAGATCGGTGAGATCTGCAGAAGCATGGGGCTGGACGAGATTATCACCTACTCCTTCATCAGCCCAGGATACTACGACAAGATTAATCTTCCGGCAGAGTCACCGCTGCGTGACAGCCTTAAGATCCTGAATCCTCTGGGTGAGGATACTGCCATCATGCGCACCACCATCCTGCCGTCCATGCTTGAGATCCTCACGAGAAACTACAACTACCGCAACCGAAGCGCAAAACTCTATGAAATCGGACGCAGCTATCACAAGCGTCCGGACGGGCTTGCTGACGAGCCGAAGACTCTGATTCTTGGTGCCTACGGTCCGGAGATGAACTTCTTTACGCTGAAAGGCTGGGTGGAAGAACTGATGGATAGCCTCGGGATCGTTAGCCTCCGCTTTCGCCGTATGACAGAGCACCCGAGCTATCACCCCGGGCGAACAGCGCAGGTACTGTCTGGAAACCGCCCGATCGGTATTCTGGGTCAGATCCACCCAAAGGTCATGCGCAACTACGGTGTTGACGCAGAGTTCTACTGCGCTCAGCTGTCCTTCGATGCTCTGCTGCAGCTCCGAGGCGGTACACCGGTGTTCCAACCGTTGCCGAAGTATCCTGCCGTCACCAGAGACATCTCTGTTACCTGTGACCTGAATATTCCCGTAGGAGACATGATGGACCAGATCCGTCTGGATGGAGGAGAATTTCTCCGGGAATGCAGCCTGTTCGACATCTACACCGGATCTCGGATTGCGGAAGGAAAGAAGTCGGTTGCCTTCTCACTGACAATGCGCTCGGACGAGCAGACGTTGACGGACGAACACGCGGAGAAGATCGTGCGGGATGTGCTGGACGGACTGAAGGAGAAATTTGGTGCAGTGATCCGCTGAGGGGCTCAAAATCTGTAAAAAATCCTTTACTTCAACACAAGTTGTGGTATAATCTGGATATGAATACAGAGGAGAGGAGTTTTGCACATGCAGGACGTAACCAGAAAGTTCGCTGCGCTGGACAGCAAAGCGGAAATGAAGGAGATTCTGAATTCCGTTTACAATTCACTCCTTGTGAAGGGATATAATCCGATCAACCAGATCGTTGGCTACATTCTGTCCGAGGATCCTACCTATATCACAAGCTATAACAATGCCCGTAGCCTCATTACGCGTCTGGACCGGGATGAACTGCTCCAGGAACTGCTCAAAACCTATCTGGATAAATAAAATCAAGCAATAAGCCCGGTTTACAATACCGGGCTTATTCCGTAAACATGACAGGGAGTACGTGAGAAATGGAGCTGATTCTCGTTGCATCCGCAGTGATCCCTGCGGTGTGGCTGATGATCAGGGTCTACCGGGCAGACCGGCTCGAAAAAGAGCCTGCTGGTCTGCTGACGAGCCTGATCTTCCTGGGAATTCTGTCCACAAGCCTGGCAGCCCTGACGGAAGAACTGGGTGTCAATATGCTGAACAGTCTATTTCAGGAGGAAAACTTGCTCTACGATGCGATACTGTACTTTGCAGTCGTTGCGCTGAGCGAAGAGGGCTTCAAATACCTTCTTTTGAAAATTCGGACTTGGAAAAGTCCGCACTTCAACTGTACATTTGACGGAGTGGTGTATTCAGTCTTCGTCTCTTTGGGCTTCGCGCTCTGGGAGAACATCTCCTATGTGCTGAGGTATGGCATGGGGACTGCTCTGGCAAGAGCGATCACTGCCATACCGGGTCATGCATGCTTCGGAGTCTTCATGGGCGTGTGGTACGGCGTCGCCAAGCGGTATGAGCTTGCAGATCTCCCAGAGGAAGCGAATCGCGCAAGATGGTCAGGCTTTGTCTCGGCAGTTATTCTTCATGGACTGTATGACTTCATCGCAACGATTCAGAACGAATATATGGGAATCGTGTTCCTTATCTTCGTCGGTTGGATGTTCAGGAAGGCAGTACAGTTGGTCAAACAGGCCTCTGCCGAGGACAGCCCGGTGGCTAGATCACGGAACAATAATGATTTCTGAGGAGGATGACGAAAATGACAGGTAAATCAAACGTAGGGACCCTGATCCGTGATGCGAGGACAGCTAAGAAGCTCTCCCAGGAGCAGTTGGCTTCACAGATCGATGGTCTGAGCGCCAGCGATGTCAGTAAAGCTGAGCGGGGTGAGAAGGTGCTGTCCCAGACCTTGCTGCGCGCCATCGCAAAGGTTGTCGGCGTGACGCAGAAATCTTTGCTGGAGGCTCCGGCTGGAGGAACCGGAAGCACCTCCAAGACTGCAGCAAAAGCTGCCTCAAAAACCACCACCGCCAAAGCAGCAGCTTCAAAGACCGCCTCAAAAACCACCTCTGCCAAAACAACTTCTGCCAAATCCTCATCAAAGCCTATCTCGAAAACAGAAGCTGCTAAAACAGCGTCCAAAGCTGTTGTTTCAAAAGCAACAGCGGCAGCAAAGAAGGCCGTCTCCGCAAAAAGCGGAGAGAAGGAGACGCTCACTGCCGCTGAAAAGAAATTCCTCGATGCTTACCGCGATGCAAAATCTGACGACAGGAAGATCGCCCTGAAAGTGCTTAAGGATGAACCGCTGGAGCTTCAGGAGATTCTTCCGCTCGTAAACAGCGATGACGGCATTCTGCGCGTGCTGCGCGACAGGCTCCAGAATCTGATGAAATGATTTGACAGTCTGCGGAAACCCGTCTGTCGGCCGATACAGGTATAATTCGATCCGCTCCCATCCAATCATCTTTTGTTCATGAACGGACGGGAGCGTTTCCTTTTGTCAGAGTTCCTCCGTATCCAGAAGAATGGTGACCGGGCCGTCATTCTCCGAAGAGACCTGCATATCCGCTCCAAACACACCGGTCTCAACATGGAAACCGCGTTCACGGCAGAGGCGAATCACTTCCTCATACAGTGGGACTGCTGTTTCCGGTCTGGCCGCAAGCGTGAAGCCGGGACGGCGAGAGCGGCAGTCGGCATAGAGGGTGAACTGGCTGATGATCAGGAGTTCCGCACATACCTTTTCCGGTGCGAGATTCATCTTCCCGTTTTCATCCTCAAAGACGCGCAGTCCACAGATTCTATCCGCGATTTTTGCCGCTTCTTCTTTCGTATCCCCAGCACGCACGCCAAGGAGAATGAGAAAGCCCTTCCCGATCCGCCCATGCTCTGAATTATCTATCCGGACCGAAGCAAAATTGACTCTTGTGACGACAGCTCTCATTTCCGTTTCCTTCCTGAAAAAGAATTCTCATAAATACAAACATGCAAACATACCTGGATGAACTCTATCGGTCTCTCCAGGGGAATTGTAACATAAGTGCTGAGAAAACAAAAGGGTAAAGCAAAAGATATTCTGAGGAAGCACTGGCGGGAACTCGAAGGAGAGATACAAGCATGACGATAACGGAAGAGCTATTTGGGATACAAAAGAACAAAGGGGCTTGGCACATGCGATATTCAATGATATAATGCTCTTATTATGATTGTACTGATTCTAAGATGAAGGGGAAGAGCATGAGCGGCGTTCTGGTAGCAATGAGCGGGGGAGTGGACAGCAGTGTCGCAGCCTGCATACTAAAGGAACAGGGATACAACTGTATCGGCTGCACAATGAAGCTCTTTGATAGCGTGGACTCCCATGTCAAAGAAGAAAAAACCTGCTGTTCCCTCAGCGACGTGGAGGATGCGCGAAGCGTCGCTTTCCGTCTTGGGATGCCGCACTATGTCTTCAACTTCAAGGATGAGTTCTGTAGGAAAGTGATAGAACCCTTCGCTGAGAGCTATTGCGCAGGACGTACACCGAACCCTTGCATCGCCTGCAACCGGTACCTGAAGTTTGAAAAACTGTATGAGCGCGCACTGACCCTGTCCTGCGGGAAGATCGCGACAGGGCATTATGCTCGTATCCGCTGTGACGGAGAGAAATACCACCTGCTGAAAGCCGCAGATGGGACAAAGGATCAGAGCTATGTGCTGTACAGTCTCACGCAGGAACAGCTCAGCAGGACGCTGTTCCCACTCGGAGAACTGAGCAAGCAGGAGACGAGAAGACTTGCTGCGGAACACGGCTTTCTGAACTCTGAGAAGCCGGACAGCCAGGACATCTGTTTTGTCCCGGACGGAGATTATGCAGGTTTTATTGAACGGTTGACTGGGCGACAGTTCCCGGAAGGGGATTTCATCTCGCCGGAAGGCCGCATTCTTGGAAGGCATCGTGGGATCATCCACTACACGGTCGGGCAACGCAGAGGTCTGGGAGTCCCGGCGGCTTCACGGCTGTACGTCTCGGCGATCGACCCTGTAGCCAATACTGTCACACTCACAGAAAAGAGCGGGCTGACAATCGACACGGTAACAGTGGGGGATGTAAACTTCATCTCGGGAGAGTCATTCAAGAGCTTAACCAAGGTCAGCGTCCGTATGCGTTATCACCAGAAAGAGAGCACTGCCTTCGCAGAGACGGACGGAGAACAGCTGATTCTGCACTTCTCCACTCCGCAGGCTGCCCCCGCCCCCGGACAGGCAGCCGTTCTGTACAACGGGGAAGAAGTGCTTGGCGGAGGGACTATTCTGCACAGCAGCAGGGAGGACAACAAATGAAGCTGAGCAACGTGATCTGTTTTCTACTTTTATGTGCGTTGTTTCCTTCGCTCTCACCCGTGAAAGCACAGGCGGCAGACGGAAAGTATACCGTCCCTGTCTATCTTGAAGGAAACTACAGAGGACTGGTCCGTGCGTATGACGGGTCTTACTTCGGCAATACCTATCTCTCACTCACGGATCTCTCAGCTATTCTCAATGGAACAGAGAAGAGATTCCGCTTTGAGCGTGTTGTGTCGTCAGCGGACGGCGAGTACTTCACAATAACAGAGAACCAGGACAACGTACTGCCATCAGGCGCCGACAGTTTTACGGAGAGGACTCTAACAGCATCGCTGAACCCTTACCGAAACAGACTGCTGGTCAATGGCGACGACCGAAAATACTATACGCACAATCCTCAGAACGGCGACCTCTACATGAGTCTTACTGATGTGCAGTTGATGCTGGACTTTACAGCGGAGCTGATGGACGGAAACCTGATTCTCCATATTGGCCGGCCGTTTGTTCCGGATCTGAATTCACTCCAGGCTCAGGGCTATTTCAGCATGGTGGACAGTGTTTTTCTCGGAGATGCCACAACAGGTGAAGTGCTGTACACGCTCAACGGAGAGCAGGCGGTGCCGGTCGCCAGCCTCAGTAAGCTGTTGAGTTACCTGGTGCTGAAGGATGCTGTTGCCGCAGGCGAAATCCAGGAAAACGATCAGGTTCTGATAAGCGCAAACGCTGAGGCGCTCTCTCTTTCCGGCGATGGTATCATCCCGATGAAGGCGGGGAATCTCGTTCCGTTTTCGGAGCTCATGGAGGGGATGCTGGTCGCAAGCAGCAACGAATCTGCGTTGGCGCTTGCTGAGCATCTGTGCGGAAGTGAGGCAGAATTTGTCAGCAGGATGCATTCGACAGCGGCAGGTCTCTCACTCAACACTGCAACAATGTACAACGCGAGCGGTCTTCCTTCTTATACGGAAGGGGCGATCCCGATCAAGCGACAGAACCTCATGTCTGCAAAGGATCTTTTCCAACTCACAAGGGTTATCCTGGATCGCTATCCGGCAATCACCGAGTTGACGTCCCGAAGGCTGTCTCATCTTCCGGATCTTAACGACTACTGGACCGCCAATTCCAACCCTCTGGTGTATAATATGGCGGGAGTCGACGGTCTCAAAACCGGCTCTACCAACCGGGCAGGATACTGCCTCGTCGCACCTCTCCCGTGTGAGACCAGACGGGGAACCCGCCGTCTGGTGCTGGTGCGTCGGGGTGCATAGACTGCCGAGGCCCGTGGACAAGCCGCCGAAATTCTGCTGCGGTACGGTGAGACAGCGCTCG
>ODAI013857627.1_pt1 | contig 18123 bp, 10 predicted proteins | sample 1539321 | NCBI WGS metagenome assembly ODAI01 (sample SAMN02144231, study PRJEB22623) | gut metagenome | biome: sheep rumen | host: Ovis aries | place: New Zealand | reverse complement strand
GGTCGCAGAGACGGAAGAAATCCCTGAGGAGGCAGAACCGGAGGCCGAAGCAGAGGTCATAGAGACGGAAGAAATCCCTGAGGAGGCAGAACCGGAGGCCGAAGCAGGGAGCGTAGAGACAGATGAGGTCCTTGAGGAGGCAGGGCCGGAGGTCGAAGCAGAGGTCATAGAGACGGAAGAAGTTCTTGAGGAGGCAGAGCCGGAGGTCGAAGCAGAGGTCATAGAGACGGAAGAAATCCTTGAGGAGGCAGAACCGGAGGCCGAAGCAGAGGTCATAGAGACAGAAGAAGTTCTTGAGGAGGCAGAACCGGAGGTCGAAGCAGAGACAGAAGAAGCCCTTGAGGATGTCGAACCCGAGGAAGAGGCTGAAGCCGAGCCCGCTCAGGCTGTCGAATCAAAGATTTCCTCAAAAGAGTATTTTGAAGAGGAAATCACGGAAAAGGCTTCGGAAGAAATTACGGAAAGAGTTCCGGAAGATGTCGGTATGAGAAATACGATCGGGGCACCTTCCTTCATAGGCAGGCAGTCTGTGAGAGAGGACGATCTTTCGGATAGCGCGAGCGGACAGAACTATAATCTCGGTGCAGAGATCCGGAAGATTTTCCAGGGAGGCGGTCTGTCATTTGCAGATCAGCTTGAGAAGAAGAGAGCTGAGGCTGAGGGCATCGAGCCGGAGGAAATTGAAGAAGTAAAGACCCCGAAGAAGGGTATATTTGACGACGAGTCCGAGTACAGAAAGAGTATGCCGAAGGCGACATCGTTCATAGAGGAAAATCAGGAGGGAGCTGAGCCGGAAGCAACAAAGGAACCGGAGGAAAAGCCTTATACACTGGAAGACCTTGAAAGGGATACCAATATCGAGGAGGAGACGAACGAACAGGAGGAACAGAAACCCGAAAAGAAGGGATTTGCAGGTTTCTTCAGATCATCCGGTAAAGAATCGTTCGAGGATGAGTCATTTGCAGATGATTTTGATGATCTTGATGACCTCGATGAAACGGATGAGGATGACGCGTATGATGCCTATGAGGCAGAACTGGAAGGGGCTTCGAAGAGAGAAAAATCCAGACAGAAGAAAAAGCAGGGCGGTTTCTTCTCGACCGGTTTCGGACGCAGCATAGGCAGATTCCTCGGAATCAATCCGGATATGGAAGATGAGGAAACGGATGAAGATGAGGATGAGCTCGATCTCGATGAAGTTGATGAAGAGGTCGAGGATGATTTCGACCTCACAGATGATGATAATGATGATGAAAATGATACGGAAGTATCCGAACCGGGCTGGATGGCCCGCCTGAGAGAGCGTCGTGAGGACGAGGATGTCGATGAGGATGATGCGGAGTTCTATTCGTTCACTCTTGATGATGACGATGATGAGGATGATGAGGAATTCCTGCAAATGCTGAGTGAATCGGAAGAAGAATCCGGGACAGAGGAAAACGAATCGGCTGAAGATGCGGAGGAGACGGAGTCGGAAGACGCAGAGTCGGATGAAGATTCCGAAGCGGAGTTATTTGAAAGAATCAGGGCGGATGAGGAAGAGCAGGACACATATCCGGAACCCATGGATGAAGAAATCGACGCAATCAGTGCGGCGCTTCTCAGAAACCTTGAGATCGTCGAGAAGGATGCGGTAAAGGCTGAGCAGGAAAGGGTTGAGGCAGAATCCGGGACGGATCATGATGAAGCGGAGTCGGACGAGCCGGAAGACGAGGATGAATTTGAGCCGGACGAGCCTGAAGATGCGTTTGAGCCGGATGAATCGGTGGACGAAGGTGAATTTGAGCCGGACGATTCGGAAGACGAAAATGAAATTGAGTCGGACGATTCGGAATATGAGGATGAGTTTGAGACGGATGATTCGGAATATGAGGATGAGTTTGAGGACGACGAATCGGACTATGAAGACGAGCCTCAGACAGATGAGCTGAAATCGGAGAATGAATCTGAGGAGTCCGGGTCGGACCGGGAGGATGAGTCTGATACGGCCGAGTCGGAATATGAGGATGAATTTGAGCCGGACTATGAAGATGAGTTCGAGACGGATCAGTCGGAGCTCGACAGGACGGCCGGGGATGTGACCGATTACGAAGAGCCGGATGTCGAGCCTGAAACCGATGCTGCGTTCGAGGAGGAGCCGGCAGAAACAGAGTATGCAGCAGAACCGGAGTCAGAAGCAGATGCTTATGATGACGACTTCGAGTCCGAAGATGAGGAATATACCGGCAAATCGGGGAAAAAGAAATACGAACCGAAAGATAAATTCGAGTCGGATGATCTCTATGATGACGATCTTGATGATGACGATGATGAAGTGGATGAATATGAGGAGCATTCCTTCATTACAAACTTTACGGATATGCTGCGTTCGGCGATAAGCAGCATTCGCGGAGGTTCTTCCGAAAAAGACATGCCGAAAATCAGGGTGCCGAAGAGAGAAGAGAAGATTCGTGAAGACGATCCTGAGCTCATGGAGATGGAGGCCTTAATTTCCAGCCTTTCCGAGAAGAAAGCTCAGACTGAAGAGGAACCGGAGGGGAACGCTCAGCCTGAAGGGGAACCTGAGGGAGCCGCTCTGACTGAAGAGGAACCGGAGGACGCCGAACTCGATTTCGCGGACGATGATGACTCCGATATCATAATCCCGGGATCCAGGACCGGTTCCGATATTGTGATTCTGGGTCTGGATGATGAGTCAGAGCCGGAGGCTCCGGAAGAAGACGCTGAGGAAGACGAAGACGACGAGTACAATGAGGAAGACTGGAGATATGACTATCAGAGAATCGTCGGAAACAGACAGACAGCGGCTGCTCAGGATGAAATGGATGCGACCCCTTTGGAGGCAATAGATGAAACTTCTTCGGCAGTAATGGATGAAGAAGACCCGGACACCGGGGGTGATTACTATGATTTGGATGATGAGAATGATTACGACGACTTAGATGATGAAGATGATTACGACGACTCGGATGATGAGTATAACTATGATTACTCGGATGACGACTATGATGAAGAGGAAGATTGGTTGTACGAAGAGGACGATGATGTCGCGGACGCTACATTTGAATCACTCTAATCGCTGGAGAGAAATGCATTGAAAAGATTTGTTACATCGGTAATCCTCTGCGCCCTGGCCCTGGCACTCAGGGTGGGCGTGAGAGTAATCCCGGAATTTGCAAATATCTATGCCGACCATATGAATGCCTTCTGGGTGAACACACTCGGAAGGCTTTCTTCCTTATTTGAGTTTTCGCTGGTCGAGATTTTAATTTATTTACTGATTGTCCTCGCGGTCTTTCTTGTCGGCAGGATCGTGTGGGGGAATATTAAGCGGAAAGGTAACGGGAAAGTATACGGGAAGGATGAGATCCTTGTGATACTTCTGCTCGCATCCCTGATCTTCTTCCTGTTCGAATGCAGTCAGGATATGTATTTTGACCGGACGACATTTTCGGACACCTACGGCTTCGGACAGGGAAGCTATACGACGGAAGAACTTGAGTCCGTGTGCCGGATGCTTGCGGAGAAGGCCAATGAGCTTTCCTTTGATGTCACAAGAAATGACGCCGGTGTCATGCAGTGTGATGAGAATGTCCGGGAAAGAACCCGGCAGGCTATGATTGACCTGGGGGACAAATATCCGTATCTCGGCGGCTGGTTCCCGAAAGCAAAGCCTCTTCTTGTGCCTCAGCTCCTGTCCTATTCGAATATGACGGGTATTTATTCGGCTTATACGATCGAGGCGAATTATAACCGGGAGATGACGCCCTACAATATTCCGTACACGATGTGTCATGAATTGTCCCATCTCAAGGGAGTCATGCAGGAAAATCAGGCCAATTTCTGTGCATACCTTGCCTGCACGGGTTCGGAGGATGCGGACATTCTGTACAGCGGCTATCTGATGGCATGGGTATACTGCGGAAATGAGCTGTATCAGAGAGATTACGACGCCTGGAAAGAGGTATCCGGTGCGCTGGAGCACAGTTGTAATGTTGATCTGAAGGATAACAATGCGTTCTGGGCATCTCACAAGGGGAAGGTATCGGAGGCGACGGAGAATTTTAATGATTCCTGGCTCAAGTATCACGGGCAGAGTGACGGGACACTGTCCTACGACAAGGTCGTGGACCTGATTATATCTTATGAATTGCAGACGGGAAGTTTGAGTAAATAACTTAAACTTCTCACATGAAAAACGAAGACAGTCTTATTTAAGTTAATAAGTATTTTCTGAACCGAACATAGAATGTTCACAGGAATTGCCGATAATTATGGTTGATTTTCATGAAGAACACTAAGGGAGGCAACATATGTCCAGAACAATCGGTATAGATCTCGGAACGACGAACAGCTGCGTTGCTGTTATGGAGGCGGACCGGGCGACGGTCATCGCCAATAAAGAAGGCACAAGGACGACCCCGTCCGTAGTCGCTTTTACGAAAGACGGGAAACGTCTTGTCGGCGAGCTCGCAAGACGGCAGGCCGCCGTCAATGCAGACCGGACGATTTCCTCCATCAAGCGGGAGATGGGTACGAACTGGAGAAAGAACATAGACGGAAAATCCATTACGCCGCAGGAAATCTCCGCAATGATTTTGATGAAGCTGAAGAAAGACGCGGAGGATTATATCGGAGAGCAGGTCACGGATGCGGTCATTACGGTACCGGCTTATTTTAATGACGCTCAGAGACAGGCTACCAAGGATGCCGGCCGGATCGCCGGGCTGAATGTTCGAAGAATCATTAATGAGCCGACAGCCGCAGCGCTGGCTTACGGACTCGACCACGGTGAGACACAGACGGTGCTGGTGTTCGACCTGGGCGGAGGGACATTTGACGTATCCATTATACGCATCGGCGACAATGTGATCGAAGTGCTTGCAACGGCAGGTGACAATATGCTCGGCGGCAACGATTGGGATGCGAGACTCAGAAATTACATGGTCGACGATTTCAGGAATCAAACCGGCATAAAGCTTGAGAAGGACAACACGGCCATGCAGCGCGTGACCGAGGAGGCGGAGAAGTGTAAGAAAGCTCTGTCATCTGCCGCATCCTATACGGTAAATCTCCCGTTTCTCACAATGAAGAACGGAGAGCCGGTCCATATGGAGATGACCATCACGCGGGATACGTTCAACAGGCTGACACAGGATCTGGTCAACCGATGCGAGACACCTGTGCGCAATGCTCTGGCGGATGCCCATCTGTCGAACGCACAGATCGATAAGGTCCTTCTGGTCGGCGGCTCCACCCGCATGCCGGCGGTCGCCGATAAAGTTCGGATCCTGATGGGAAAGGTACCGAGCCGTAATATCAATCCGGACGAGTGTGTGGCCATGGGCGCCGCGATTCAGGCCGGTAAACTCGGAGCGGAAGTTTCAAAGTCGTCCCAGGCAGCCGCCATGGTCCTGATGGATGTCACGCCGCTTTCCCTTTCCATTGAGACGGTTGGCGGAGTAGCCAGCAGGCTGATCGAGAGGAATTCGACGATTCCGACGAGACACAGCCAGATCTTCACGACAGCCGCCCCGTTCCAGAGGGCTGTTGATATTAAGGTATATCAGGGTGAGAGAAGGTTCTGCAGGGACAATAAGATGCTCGGGAGTTTCCGGCTGGACGGTATCAGGCGCGCTCCGGCGGGAGTCCCGCAGATCGAGGTAACGTTCGATATCGACGCGAACGGTATAGTTCAGGTATCGGCGAAGGACCTGGGAACAGGAAAACAGCAGGCTATTACCATAACATCGAGTTCCAATATGACGGAGGAAGAGATCCGCAGGGCGCGCGAGGATGCCGCCCGCTATGAGAGAGAGGATGCGAGACAGCAGGAGCTTGTCGATATCCGAAATCAGGCGGAAAGCTATGCTTATGCGGTGCAGTCGGAGCTGGAGAGCCGGAAGGGATCGATGGACAGGCGACAGTATAAGGACATCAAGGCTCAGCTCGGCAATCTCCAGAAGCAGATCGCGAAGACGAATCCCGACCGGATCACGGAACGTGAGGCCGGGGAGATTCGCGAGGCGAGAGCGGTGCTTGAGAGGATGCTGGGACATTGAGTAAGGCCGCTACGTGAGGATGCGGTTTTCTTACTGCACGGCTGTGATTCGCAGGCAACGAAAAACTGACGCAGGATTTTCACGATTGAAGCCGCGGAAATCCTGCGTCAGTTTTTGATTTCGTTATTCTATTAGTTCCGTTTTACAGTAAAATGACGTTCTTCTCCGCACATGCCTTCTTCATATCTTCCGGCCAGATCGAAGCCTGTACCTCGCCGATATGCACACGGCCGAGGAGCAGCATGCAGAGTCGGGACTGGCCGATGCCGCCGCCGATCGAATACGGAAGCTCTCCGTTTAAGAGCATCCTGTGGTACGGAAGGGTCTTTCTGTACTGGCAGTTGGCCTGTTCAAGCTGAGCTGCCATGGATTCCTCGCTGACACGGATGCCCATGGAGGAGATTTCAAGCGCGCAGTCGAGCGGCTCGAACCAGAAGATGATGTCGCCGTTCAGGTTCCAGTCATCATAGTCCGGGGCGCGGCCGTCGTGCGGCTTGCCGTCTGCCAGAGGCCAGCCGATCTTCTCGATGAAGACAGCGCCTTTTTCTCTGGTGATGAGATTCTCACGCTCCTTACGTGTCTTGTCCGGCCATCTCTCCTCGAGTTCCTTAGTGGTGATGAAGAAGATATCGTCCGGAAGGTGATAGACGGCATCCGGCCACTTGTACCAGACTTCGTGCTCCATATGCTTGATGATCTTGAAAATATTCTCAACGATCGTGTGGAGGACCTGCGGCGTGCGGTCCGCCTTGCGTATTACCATTTCCCAGTCCCACTGATCGACGTAGACAGAATGGAGATTGTCGAGATCCTCATCGCGGCGGATTGCGTTCATGTTGGTATAGAGACCTTCGCCCGGTTCGAATCCGTATTTCTTCAGCGCGAATCTCTTCCACTTTGCGAGAGACTGTACAACTTCATAGGTCTGACCCGGTACGGACTTGATGTCGAACTGTACGGGGCGCTCCACGCCGTTTAAGTTATCGTTCAAACCGGAGGCCTGATCTACGAAAAGAGGAGCGGAGATGCGCTCGAGATTCATTTCGCGGCCGAATTCTTTCTGAAAAGTATCTCTTATAAACTTGATGGCGTCCTGCGTATCGCGGACGGACATATGCGGGTCGTAACCCTCTGGAAGAACTAAGCTCATGGAAAACCTCCTGAATTTTCTGAGATAAAAAACGCACACCAGAATTCACCTGCATGCCGGGCACCTTTGCCGCGTCATCAGATAAGTTCTGTGTGCTTTCCGTTAACAGAGACAATCATACACCGCCCCTGCGATTCGTGCAAGAAAAAATGAACATTTTGGTACTTTTCATTTGAAATATTTAACGATTGTTAATAAAATGCATAGTGCATATTGCATATAATGATGTTAATATATAGTTCAGTATGAGACGTCCGATACTGCTTTTGTCTGAACATGAGTTGTGCCGGGCGATCCGAAAACTTACGAGGTGACAAGCATGAAACAGGAAAATGCTCCGAGAGGCGTTCTCGCCACCCTCGGCGGAGAGTTAAAAGAGTTCAAAACAGCGTCCGTTCTGACGCCGCTCAGTATGATCGGAGAGGTCGTTGTCGAGACGCTGATTCCGCTTCTTATGGCGTCGATCGTCGATAACGGCGTGGATAAGGGTGATATGAATCATATAATCGTCATCGGTCTTGCGATGCTCGGGCTTGCTCTGGCAGGTCTGTTTTTCGGTGCCGCCGGAGGCTGGTTCGGCGCGCAGGCCTCGACGGGATTCGCCAGAAACCTCAGAAAAGCCATGTATGCCAACATTCAGAGGTTCTCTTTTTCAAATATCGACAAGTTCTCAACATCGGGACTTGTGACACGTCTGACCACGGATGTGACAAATATCCAGAACGCGTATCAGATGATGCTCCGTATGGCGATCCGCGCGCCGTTCTCCATGATCATCGCGATGATCATGGCTTTCATCATTAACAGCAGGATCGCATCCATTTATCTGATCGCAGTCATCGCGCTCGCAATCGTGCTTCTTTTTATCATGCGGAGGGCGACAAAGTATTTCCAGATGGTATTCAAAAAGTACGATGCCCTGAACGAGAGCGTACAGGAAAATGTCAGCGCGATCCGGGTCGTTAAGGCTTACGTTCGTGAGGAATACGAGAATGACAAGTTCGCAAATGCGGCGGCCAACGTCTATAACCTCTTCGTCAAGGCGGAAAACAACGTTATTATTAACATGCCGATCATGATGGGCACGGTCTATGCCGTTATGCTGACGATCTCCTGGGTCGGAGCGCATATGATCGTTCAGAACGAGCTGACGACCGGTGAGCTGATGTCGCTTCTGGCATACTGCATGAACATTCTGATGTCCCTCATGATGCTCGCGATGATTTTCGTCATGATCACCATGTCGACGGCGTCCGCACAGCGTATCGCTGAGGTCATCAATGAAGAGCCGGATATCACAAATCCCGAAAATCCTGTTATGAATATCGAGGACGGAAGAGTTGACTTTAATCATGTGAACTTCTCTTACAAACAGGGCGAGGGCGACTGGGTCCTGAAGGATATTGATCTTCATATAGAATCCGGCGAGACGATCGGTGTGATCGGCGGTACCGGTTCCGCCAAGACCTCGCTGGTCAACCTGATTTCCCGTCTGTATGATGTTCAGGAAGGCAGCGTCTGTGTCGGCGGAAAAGATGTGCGGGAATATGATCTGACCATGCTTCGGGACCAGGTATCGGTCGTCCTTCAGAAAAATGTTCTGTTCTCGGGGACTGTTATCGATAACCTGCGCTGGGGCGATCCCGACGCGACGGAGGAAGAGTGCATTGAGGCGTGCCGCATGGCCTGCGCCGATGAATTTATAGAAAAGATGCCGGACGGCTATCACACATGGATCGAGCAGGGCGGAACGAACGTATCCGGAGGTCAGCGCCAGAGACTCTGTATCGCGAGGGCGCTCATCAAGAAGCCGAAGGTCCTTATTCTCGACGACTCCACGTCTGCGGTCGATACCGCGACGGACGCGAAGATTCGTCAGGCAATGAAGGAGTTTATACCGGGTACCACGAAATTTATCATTGCCCAGAGAATCTCCTCGGTTGAAAGTGCCGATCGCGTGATCGTCATGCACGAAGGTTCCGTTGCCGGTTTTGATACGCCCGCGAATCTTCTTAAGACAAATGATATTTACCGTGAAGTTTATGAGACGCAGACTGCGGGCGGCGGTGACTTTGATATGAAAGGAGGTGCTCGCTGATGGCTGGCAAGGAGAAAGTAAACGGCGCCGAGATGAGTGCCGAGGAGCTCGAAAAGGCGAGAAAGAGCGGCGGAAGCCGTCAGCAGATGCGCGGCGTTAAGGTCAGGGTGGAGAATGCTCCGGCCATTTTCAAACGCCTGATGGGCTACGTCCTTTCGAGATATAAGTTCCATATTATACTTGTTGTCGTCTGTATATTTGTCTCTGTTCTGGCGAATGTCCAGGGAACACTTTTCATCCAGACGCTGATTGACGGATATATATCACCGATGATTGCTTCCGGCAGCACGGATTTCGGACCTCTTCTCGGAGCGATCCTCCGGGTAGCATGCTTTTATGCAATCGGAGTTGCGGCTTCGTTTACCCATCAGAAAACCATGGTATATGTTACTCAGGGAACGATGCGCGATCTCCGGATGGACATGTTCAGACATATGGAGAGCCTGCCGATCCGTTATTTTGACCGGCACAGCCACGGTGACATCATGTCGCTCTACACGAACGATATCGACACGCTGCGGCAGATGGTGAGTCAGAGTATGCCGCAGTTCCTGAACAGTGCGATCACGGTCGTTTCGGTGCTCATCTCCATGCTTGTACTGAGTGTTCCGCTGACATGCCTCACTCTTGTCATGGTCGGATTTACCATGTTCGCGAGCGGCAAGGTGGCCGGACAGTCCGGAAAATATTTCGTAAAACAGCAGAGGGACATCGGTAAGGTCAACGGATACATCGAGGAGATGATGTCCGGCCAGAAGGTCGTCAAGGTCTTTAACCATGAGGACGAATCTATCGAGGAGTTCAACGCACTGAACGATCAGCTCTTTGACAGCGCGAACAAAGCCAACCGATTTGCAAATATTCTGGCGCCCATCAACGCCCAGCTCGGCAACCTGAGCTATGTGCTCTGCGCGGTGGTCGGTGGTGCCCTCGCAATTTTCGGAAACGGGAGCTTTACGGTCGGCAAGCTGGCGTCGTTCCTGAGCTTTAATAAGAGTTTCTCCATGCCGATCAACCAGATCTCCCAGCAGCTGAACGCGGTGGTCATGGCGCTGGCAGGAGCAGACCGCATTTTCAGACTTCTGGACGAAAAGCCGGAATATGACGAAGGATATGTCATGCTGGTCAACGCCAGGGTCGATGAGGACGGGAACATTACCGAGACCAAAGAGCATACCGGACGCTGGGCCTGGAAGCATTTCCATAAGGCCGAGGGTACGACGACCTATAAGCTTCAGGAGGGCGATATCGTCATGGACGGAGTGGACTTCGGCTACGATGACGACAAGATGGTCCTTCATGATATCAAGCTGTACGCGAAGCCGGGCCAGAAGATCGCGTTCGTCGGTTCGACGGGCGCCGGCAAGACGACGATCACGAATCTGATCAACCGTTTCTATGATATCCAGGACGGTAAGATACGCTACGACGCGATTAATATCAACAAAATCAGGAAGCCGGATCTTCGAAGGTCGCTCGGTATCGTTCTGCAGGATACGCATCTTTTCACGGACACGGTCATGGAGAATATCCGTTACGGGAAGCTGGATGCGACGGACGAGGAGGTCTACGCGGCTGCAAGGCTGGCCAATGCGGACGGCTTTATCAGGCGTCTGCCGCAGGGCTATAACACGATGCTGCACGGAGACGGAGCCAACCTGTCCCAGGGACAGAGACAGCTTCTGGCAATTGCCCGGGCGGCGATCGCGGACCCGCCGGTCCTCATTCTGGACGAGGCGACATCATCGATCGACTCCCGAACGGAGCGTATTGTTCAGGACGGTATGGATAAGCTGATGAGCGGCAGGACTTCATTTGTCATCGCGCACAGGCTCTCGACGGTACGGAACTCCGACTGTATCATGGTCCTTGAACAGGGACGGATCATAGAGCGGGGTACGCATGACGATCTGATTGCTCAGAAGGGAAAGTATTACCAGCTCTATACGGGGCTGGCGGTGAGCTCATAACGAATCTGAACGGGGCTGCCGCACAAAGAAACGGACGGCGACAAGGACCGGCACCTTATAAGGATGCCGCCGTATTCAGCCGTTTCAAAGCTTTGTGCGGCAGCCCCTGATTTGTGAGGATATGAAAATGCCGGAACACTATAAATGCGGAAACAAAAACGGAGAGGAATAATCCTCTCCGTTTTCCTATGGAAGGTACAGGGCTCGAACCTGCGACCTTTCACACGTCAAGCGAATGCTCTCCCAGCTGAGCTAACCTTCCATATCAAATAAATATAATTGCCTTGACGTGCAACAAAAGGAATTATAGCAGATGAATTCCGCTTTAGCAAGCGTTTTCATTAAAAATTTGAGAAATAAACAGAACAGAGTTGAAATTGGAAAAAAAGAGAATATAATGCATTTCGAAGGCTTTAGATCAGAGAGGGAAAAGAGGAAATCAATGAACGCACTGAACGCACCGTCCGTTGTTGCGATTATTATTATCATTCTGGCGGCACTGATCATTCTGGCCGTGAGACCGTACAACGCCCGCAGGGAGCGTATGAAGGCATTTGCGGAGCAGTATATTGCGCACAGAGGACTTCATGACAACCGGTCCGATGCGCCTGAAAATTCCATGAAAGCTTATGAGAAGGCTGTGGAGGCCGGGTACGGGATCGAGCTCGATGTTCGAATGACGAGTGACTGTCAGATCGTCTGCTTTCATGACCCCACTCTGATGCGCGCGACGCATGCGTTGGGGAGCGTGGAGGATAAGAGCCTTCGAGAACTGTTGGAGTTGAAGCTTTTTGATTCGGAGGAGCATATCCCGATCTTCTGGGAGGTCCTTCAGAACATCGGCGGTAAGGTTCCCCTGATCGTGGAAGTGAAGGCCGAGAGAGGGGCTGACATTAATCAGCTCTGCAAGGAGGTTGTGTTCTGTCTGGACTCCTATGAGGGAACGACCTGTATAGAATCCTTCCATCCCGGCGTCCTTAACTGGTTCAGGAAAAACCACCCCTCCTATCTCAGAGGACAGCTTGCCACACGGTTCAGGGATAAGGGGTTCGGGAGCATTTTCCTGACGATCTGTTTCTTCAACTTTATCACGAGACCGGATTTTATCGCATATGATCTCAGATATATGTATTCGATACCGTATTATCTGCTTCGTAAGCTGTGGGGAGCGGCCGGAGTTGCCTGGACCTGCAAGTCTGATGAGGACCTGGAGCTGGCAAGAAGCATGTACGATGTTTTTATTTTCGACAGTTTTGTGCCGAGCAGAAAGTCGGCCGAGGCCATGGAGGTTCGGAAAGCGGCGGCGAAAGGAGTGGCGATGGAAGGGGTTGTAAGAAAGCATGTGTACGTCAGCGGACGTGTCCAGGGAGTCGGCTTCCGGTATCACGCCACCTACATCGCGCAGAGAAACGGCGTTTCGGGCTGGGTGAAGAACCTGTATGACGGCCGCGTCGAGATGGAAGTGCAGGGAACGCCGGAGAGAATCGACGCGCTCTTTGAAGGGCTTAAACAGCAGAGATACATCATGATAACCGGTCTGGAGATGGAGGATGTTCCGGTAGATCCGAGATCGTTCGAGATGAAAGTCAGATACTAAAACTTTCTGTATATAATGTGCAGACAGTCTTATCATACAGATGCTGCATCGGCGGGACGCTTACGCTTAAGTCTCGCAGGCAGCGGTACTGAGAAAGCAAGATTTGGATTTTACAATAATTCGGAGGAAAGAAATGGAAACACTGAGAGAAAGGATGACGGGGAGCAGGGTGTGGGCATTTGTCAAAGCGCAGAATGTTCCGCATATGTTCCCGTTCATTTTATATCTCATCGGTTATATGCTGGTATTTAAATATCTGGAGGCGGCTCCGAGGACCGGCTATGTGGATGTGAGCTCGGAAATCGATTCAATGATCCCGTTCTGTGAGGTCTTTATCGTTCCGTACCTTTTATGGTTCCTCTTTCAGGCCGTGTGGGTTGTGCTTGTATTTATTATTGACCGGAAGACATATGATCAGCTTACGACGATGCTTATGATCGGTATGACTGTTTTCCTCGTTGTGTCGATTCTGGTTCCTACGAGACTCAGCCTTCGTCCTTACTTTATTCCGAGAAATAATATATTTGTCAAATGGTGCCTTCTCCTCTGGAAGGTGGATACGCCGACCAATGTCTGGCCGAGTATTCATGTGTTCAACACCACGGCGCTCATGATGACGCTGTTTACCTCGACGAACAGGTTCCTGAAGAAGAGGAGTGTGCGGATACCCGTAATGATCCTGTGCCTGCTGATCATCCTGTCCACAATGTTTCTGAAGCAGCACTCGATCGGGGATGTGCTGTCGGCGCTTGTCCTGAACGGTATATCGTATGTGCTGGTTTATCAGATCGGTATGGCTTTCAATTACAAGAAGTGGGACAGCAGATGGGCCCGTCAGATGAGTAAACTCTGATCTCTGACGCAGAAAGAAGCTTCTTGCTGATATACGAATAACAAAAAGAGCAGCGATGAATCGCTGCTCTTTTTTTATGGACGATGCAGGGCTCGAACCTGTAACCCCTCACACGTGAAGCGAGTGCTCTCCCATTGAGCTAATCGTCCGTTTGGTACGAGGGATATTATAGCACTCGCGAAAAAGGGGCGCAAGGGGTAGGAATAAAAAATTGCAGGGAGAGGGAGGATGATGTATTATATGTAGGCAGGGACCGACATGCAGGGGCGCCTGTACCGATTCATCGGATGATTGAATACGAATGATTGAGTGATGGAGGAAGAACATGAAAGTCGGATTTGGAAGTGATCATGCAGGCGTTGAACTGAAACTCACACTTATGGAGTACCTGAGAGACAAAGGCTATGAATGTGTGGACTACGGCAACTATGACGCGAATGACCGCGATGACGATTACCCGGTCTACGGAAGAAAGACCGCCGAGGCCGTCATGAGAGGCGAGGTCGAGAAGGCAGTAGTCATCTGCGGGACCGGAGTGGGGATCTCCCTCGCAGCCAACAAGGTGCCGGGAATCCGCTGTTGCGTATGCTCCGAGCCTTACTCGGCCAGAATGTCTGTCGAGCACAACAATGCCAACATGCTTTCTCTGGGTGCGCGCGTGGTCGGACGTGAGCTGGCCAAGACGATCGTAGACGCATTCTTCGGCGCAGCATTCGAGGGAGGACGTCACGCGAGAAGAGTCGAGATGATCACAGATATCGAAAACACATACAGCAAGTCGCCGGTTGACTGATCGATTCGGCTTTGCCCTTCTCCGGATATCAGGACATTTTCTACAGAAATACCGGTCTGCGGGAGTATAAACTGTAGCAGAATATGAGAAATTGTCCTAAAAGCAATAAAAAATAGCAAAAGTTTTAACAAATTCGTAACAAATCGATTCCACATCCTTGCATTTTTACCTCGAACATGATATAGTAGCAGTCGGTGGGTAATAAATAATTAAAATTTGTAACCGACTTGTAACAAATATGAAAGTATTCGAGGTACATGTATGAAGAGAAAGTTACTCAGTATACTGTTTGCAACTGTGTTCATGGTTTCATCGGTGGTTCCGGCCTATGCCGATGAAGAAGATGAACTCTGGGAGGCGAAGGCATACGCAGAGGAACAGTTATACGACACACAGGCAGCCTTGGAAGAACTCGCTTCAAGACAGAGAGATGTTCAGTCACAGATCAGCGTTCTGAATCAGGACATCGTTGATCTTATTGTCCGAATCGACCAGACGAAGATGGATATCGATACAACGCAGGGCTGGATCGATGAGACGGCAGGTCAGATCGATAATACTCAGAAGGATATCACAGCTAACGAGAGAAAGCTGAAGGCTACCGAGAAGAAACGTGATGAACAGTATAAGGATATGAAAAAGAGAATCCAGTACATCTACGAGAACGGCGGTTCCGTAGGATGGGCGACAGCGGTTCTCGCATCGAAAGATTTCACATCCTTTATGAATAAGTCAGAGTATGCATCGGAGTTACACGATGCAGACAGAGCTGCACTTCAGAAATATGTCAGCACGCTGACCGAGATCGAGCAGATCAAGGAGACTCTGGCAAACCAGAAGACGCAGCAGGAAGCTCAGAAAGCAGATCTGGAAGGCCAGAAGAACTGCCTTCAGATTCAGCAGGCTTCTCTTGAAGAACAGAACAATGAACTCAATGCACAGCTTGAGGAAAGAAAAGCGGCCGATGCGTACTACGATTATCAGATTGATGAATGCTACGAGCAGGCAGAGATGATCGAAGAGCTGATCTGGGAGATGGAAGACCGTATCGCGGAGATCCAGGAGCAGAAACGCGCGATCGCAGAGGCGGAAGCGGCAGCGGCAGCAGCCGAAGAAGAAGCAAGACTCGCGATGGAAGAAGCTCAGGCTCAGGCAGAAGCGGCAGCGACAGCGGCGGCAGAACAGCAGGCAGCGGCGGAAGCTGCACAGCAGGCAGCGCTTGATGCGCAGGCTGCAGCTCAGCAGCAGGCCGATGCAGCGGCGGCAGAAGCAGCTGCACAGGCACAGGCGGCGGCTGTAGCGGCAGCTCAGGCAGGTGCCGAGGAAGCGGAAGCAGCGCAGCAGCAGGCAGCGGCAGCGGCGGCAGAAGCAGCGGCGCAGGCACAGGCTGAAGCTGAGGCGGCTATGCAGGCGGCGGCAGCGGCAGCTGCACAGGCTCAGGCTGAAGCTGAGGCACAGGCCCAGGCTGTAGCCGATGCGCAGGCTAAGGCTCAGGAAGCTTCGGCAGCAGCGGCAGAGATTCAGCAAGTGCTTGATTCCGGTACATCGATCGTCGATTATGCAAGCCAGTTCCTCGGAAATCCGTACGTATGGGGCGGAAATTCTCTGACAAACGGATGCGACTGCTCACACTTTGTATGGAATGTTCTTCAGGATTGCGGCGTTTACGACGGTGAGTACCGTACATCCGGTGAATGGGCTTCGGCAGGTGAGGCTGTTTCCAGTCTTGATGAAGCTCAGGCAGGCGACGTTATCGTCTACTCCGGACATGTGGCAATCTATGACGGCATCGGCGGTATTGTTGAAGCCAAGGGATCGGCATACGGAATCACCCATGACCGTTCAGCTGACTGCAAGCCGATCGTTTCCATTCGAAGATTTACTTAATACGGAATATCAGGGGATGTGCGCTGCACATCCCCGTTTTCTTTTTGTCAACTCATACTTGCCATTTCGGTTTTTTGAGGGTATCATAAGACTGAGTTTAATCAGTAGAGTCGTCCGGGGTAAAAACCCCGGGTTATGCTTAAAGAATAGGAACTATGAGCGGAGGACGACTCCGCTATTTGCATGTGAGGAAGCATAAAGGACCAGAAAAGAGCTTATAGAAAAACGAAAAAGAAAGAAAAGGAACGCTAAAATAAAGAAAATTGCCATCGTCGTCGGCGGTGCGCTGCTCCTGCTGTTTATGTTTATCCTGATAAGAAATGTGATCATACCGGCAACAAAAAAGCCGAAGAATCCCGATCCGGTGACTTATGAGGATGACACTGCGGTAAAGCAGACCATTTCCGATCCGACGAACGCACAGGTCGGCTGGAACGTTGATGACACCGGATGGTGGTATATGAACAGCGACAACACCCAGTTCGTAAGCGGCTGGAAGACCATAGACGGGCAGCGCTATTATTTCAGAGATAACGGATATATCGCGTCCGGATGGGTAAACACCGGAGAGGGCGCGGACGTCTACTTTGATCCGAGCGGGGTTCCTGATCCGACAGCAAAGCAGAAGCTGTGCGCGATTACTTATGATGACGGCCCGTCCCAGAATACGCCGATGATCCTGGATGCTCTGGAACAGTATGACGCCAAAGCCACATTCTTCGTAGTCGGCACACAGGCCGATTACTACAGAGAGGAGCTTCGCCGCGAGTATGAAATGGGAATGGAAATAGGAAGCCACACCTATGAGCATCCGATTCTTTCCTTCATCACTGCCGATGAGATCGTCGAGACCATGACGAAGAATGATAACCTGATCAACGAACTGATCGGATTTACGCCGGAAATCATGAGACCTACCGGCGGCGGAACCAATGATACCGTCAGAGCTACTGTCACAAAACCGATGATCCAGTGGGATGTCGACACACTCGACTGGGAGACAAAGGATCCGGAGCAGACAATTGCGACTTCTCTGGAGAACGTCCGGGACGGTTCCGTTATTCTGATGCATGATCTTTATGAGGCGACGGCCATCGCTTCACAGACGCTCATTCCGTCCCTTCAGGCGCAGGGCTATAAGCTGGTGACGATCACGGAGCTTGCCACACAGTACGGTTACACACTGGAGCCCGGGGTTGAGTATTATGATTTCTATCCGGAGAATTCACCGGACCCGGAGATCAAAGCCAAGTATTCGAACTGATGCCGGTATTAATAATTGAACAGAGAAGAAATGATAAAGGACTGCCGATCATATGAGGCAGTCCTTTACATATCATTTGAAAAATGCTATATTTTCTAATTGTGATTTTAAACGAAAGCAAAGTGATGGGGTCTGCCTTCCATTTTCCGACAGGCGTTCCTGATTGAACGGAGCCGCATCGCTGAATATGCACAAGACAGATCTTAAGAGGTTAATCGATGAGTTTGATGAAAAGAGAAGACGTTCGCAATGTAGCAATTATCGCCCATGTAGACCACGGCAAGACGACTCTGGTCGACGGAATGCTCCGTCAAAGCGGTGTATTTCGTGAGAATCAGGAGGTCCGTGAGCGAGTCATGGATTCCGGCGCGATCGAACGCGAGAGAGGAATAACGATCCTTTCCAAGAATACGGCCATTATGTACAACGGTGTGAAAATCAATATCGTG
>ODAI014008264.1_pt1 | contig 18132 bp, 11 predicted proteins | sample 1539321 | NCBI WGS metagenome assembly ODAI01 (sample SAMN02144231, study PRJEB22623) | gut metagenome | biome: sheep rumen | host: Ovis aries | place: New Zealand | reverse complement strand
TGTGCTCAGGACCGCGCCTGTGCGCCACAATATTGTATGCGACAGGGACGGGATGAAGGAGGAGGTCCGCAGGTTCCTGGGACTTTGATTTTGATCCGCAGGTCCGCAGGTCCCCGGGACTATGACCTTGATCCGGAGGTCCGCAGGTTCCCGGGACTATGACCTTGATCCGGAGGTCCGCAGGTCCCCGGGACTTTCATCTGCGGGACAGAGCAGTAACTTTTTCATAATTTTTCAGAACGTGCTTTTATTTTTCAGTACGTGCATTCATGCGGTAAGGTGTTGATTGATAAAATGACTAATCAAATGATTCAGAAGAGGCTCTCACAGCTTCGCGCCAATATGTCTGCTCTGGGGATCGACTATTATCTGATCCCCACTGCGGATTTTCACAATTCGGAATATGTTGCTCCTTATTTTCAGACCCGCCGGTATTTCAGCGGATTCACGGGTTCCAGCGGAACTCTGATCGTGGGACTTGGTGAGGCGGGCCTGTGGACGGACGGCCGCTACTACATTCAGGCTGAAAAAGAACTGAGCGGGACGGGGATCGACCTTTACCGCGAGTCGGACGAAGGCGTCCCGACGCCGGCAGCCTGGCTGGCCGGCCGGCTGGGGAGAGCCGCGGCCGGGATGGAGCAAAGCCGGGTTCAGCAAGAGCCGGGAGGCCGTCAGCTCTCGCTTGCCTTCGACGGAAGGTGTGTGAGCGTAAGCCAGTTCAGGAACCTTCAGAGGAGACTGTCCGGCCTCGACGTCCGCTTTGTGACGGACAGGGATCCCGCGGAAGGAATCTGGGCAGACCGTCCGGAGCTGCCGGCTTCCGAGGCTTTCGTGCTCGCTGAGGAATATGCCGGAGAGAGCGCTCAGTCCAAGGTGGAGCGCCTGCGCGAAAAAATGCGCGGATCGGGTGCTTCTCTGTATGTGGAAAACAAACTGGACAACCTGATGTGGCTCTGGAATCTCCGCGGAAGAGATGTCGAATGCACGCCTGTTGCCCTGGGCTTCGGCGTGATCACGATGGACCGGCAGATCCTTTTTGTCCGGGAGAGTGCGGTCACAGAGGAGGTCCGCGCCTATGCCGCCGGAATCGGGCTGGAACTGCGGCCCTATGAGGACATCTTCGAGGAGCTGGAGAAACCGGAACTCTACAGGGAGGCTGCCGGTGCAGACCGCCCGGGGAAGACAGCCGCGGCAGGCCATGACGACAGTTCCGCGGCAGGTCATGACGGCAGTTCCGCCGCCGGAGAAGCCGCGGGCCGGTGCAGAATTTACTATTCTCCCTCCGCCCTGAGTGTCAGGCTCTATGAGGCCATGATCAAAGGCAGGGACAGGGCTTTTGGCGCGGACAATATCCTTTCGGCCGGTCAGGAAGTTCTGTCCGCCGGAAAAGACATACAGAGACGCAGCCCTGTTGAGGATTTCAAAGCCGTAAAAAATGAGACGGAGCTCAAAAATATCCGCAGCTGCTATCTGGAGGACTCCGCGGCTGTCTGCAGATTCCTCTACTGGATCCACAGACATGTCGAAGAGGGAACGATCGGCACTCTGACCGAGATGGACGCTGAGCGAAAAATGGATTCCCTCCGGGCGGAAATCAGTGATTTTATAGAGCTTTCCTTTAAGACTATTTCCGCTTACGGACCAAATGCGGCCATGATGCATTATTCCGCAAAAGAGGACGACTGCGCGCAGCTCAGACCTGAGGGCATGCTGCTGGTGGACTGCGGCGGCCAGTACCTTCGAGGGACGACAGACGTCACCCGCACAATGGCGCTCGGTCCCGTTACGGAGGACATGCGCCGGCATTATACACTCACGGCGGTCGGCAATCTGCAGCTGATGGACGCAGTGTTCCTGCACGGCTGCACCGGCAAAAATGTGGACATACTGGCAAGACAGCCGCTCTGGAACATTATGATGGACTATAAGTGCGGCACCGGACATGGGATCGGATACCTGCTCAGTGTCCACGAAGGACCTCAGAATATCCGCTGGAGATTTGCGGGGGGCGCTCCCGAGGCAGTTCTGGAAACAGGCATGATCGTCTCCGATGAACCCGGCGTCTATCTCGAGGGAAAGTACGGAATCCGCATCGAGACCATCCTGGAAGTGGTGGAAGCGGCGAAGAACAGCGACGGGACCTTCCTTCGCTTCAGGCCTCTGACCCTGGTTCCCATGGACCGCGCTCTGATCGATCCGCAATACCTGACTCCTCAGACGAGAACTTCCCTCAACGAATATCACAGGAGAGTATATGATGAGGTCGGCCCCTTCCTGACAGAGGAGGAGAGGGAATGGCTCAGGGAGCAGACACAGGAGATCTGAAAACCGGAAGGTAAAACACCGGTACACAATATATTGCCGCAAGGAGCCTCCGTACTACTAATTAAGGGATGCACGCAGGTTCAGATAAAAGGAAGACAATGCAAATGCAGTGGTGCTGGATATTGCCCGCGGCGTGCTCTTGTGTTATAATAAGGGTACCTGAGATGCCACTCATCTGCTATTTTGAACCTACAATTACTTTAAACGGGAATCCTATATCGCGTGCCCGGATGTCAGGCCTTCCGTGCGAAAGCACAGGCAGAGGAAGATTGACGCACACGCTGCGGACACCCACCTGGCATGTGTGCTAGGAGTCAAAATGCAGGTTCGGCGTTTCAGGTTTTTCTTTGCGGATTCCGGGTTTATTCTTTATCACGCAAGACTCGAGAGAGAGTCCCGGATTGCCCGAAAGGGACAGCAGAGAGCAAATCCTGAGAACTGACAGACGGGCGGGGCCGGACATTTGTCCACCCGCCTGTCTTTTATGACAAATTGATTTGGCAGGAGAGACAAAAAAATGGAAAGACTGAATGCGTGGAACACTTACGATCTGGTCATGCAGGACGACTGCATGGATTTCGCGAAGGATTACATCAACTTTCTGAACGTGGGAAAGACAGAGAGGGAGTGTGTGGACTTCTTCGTGAATGAGGCTGAAAAAAACGGATATATCGAACTGAGCCGGGCAATCGCCGAAAAAAGGCGGCTCGTACCCGGAGACTGTGTCTACAGTGTCTGGATGAATAAATCCATGGTGCTTTTCCGCATCGGAGAAAAGCCTTTTGAGGAGGGCATCAATATCCTGGGTGCCCACATTGACTCCCCCAGGCTGGATGTCAAGCAGAATCCCGTCTATGAGGAAGGCGGTTTCTGCTACCTCGATACACATTATTACGGGGGGATCAAGAAGTATCAATATGTGACGCTTCCGCTGGCTATTCACGGCGTTGTTGTCAAAAAGAGCGGTGAGACAGTGATCCTCAATATCGGTGAGGATGAGGACGATCCCGTGTTCTTCATACCTGATCTTCTGCCTCATCTGGCCCAGGATCAGATGAAAAAGAATGCCTCTGCCTTTATCGAAGGTGAGGCGCTGGATCTCATCATCGGAAATAAGCCCGTGACGATCGATACTGATACAAAAGCAGGAAGAGAGGGAAAAAAGGCTGCCGAGAAGGACGCTGTTACCAATGCTCTCCTGAAGATCCTGAAGGACACCTATGATATTGACGAAGAGGACTTTATTTCCGCGGAGATCGAGATCGTGCCGGCGGGGAAGGCCAGGGACGCGGGATTTGACCGCAGCATGGTACTTGCCTACGGCCAGGATGACCGGGTCTGCGCCTATCCCTCTTTCCGCGCCCAGATGGAAGTGACTGATATCGCGCGGACAAGCTGTACCCTTCTTGTGGACAAGGAAGAAATCGGCAGTGTCGGAGCCACCGGCATGCGGTCCCGTTTCTTTGAAAATACTCTTGCAGAAGTCATGGAACTCTGCGGTCAGTATTCCGGGCTGGCACTGCGCCGGACTCTGGCCAACAGCGCCATGCTTTCCTCGGATGTGAGCAGCGCCTTTGACCCTGCCTACGCCTCCGCTTTTGAAAAGAAAAATACGGCCTTCCTCGGCAGGGGCATGGTAATAAATAAGTTTACAGGTTCCCGCGGCAAATCCGGTTCCAATGATGCCAATGCGGAATATCTGGCAGCTCTCCGCAGAATATTTGATGAGAGTGAGGTTTTGATCCAGACAGCCGAGCTCGGCAAAGTGGATCTGGGGGGCGGCGGCACCATCGCTTATATCCTGGCCCTTTATGGAATGAATGTGATCGACTGCGGAGTTCCGGTGCTGAGCATGCACGCGCCCTGGGAGGCGACCAGCAAGGCGGATCTGTTCGAAGCCTACAGAGGGTATAAAGCCTTTTTGAGAAAAATGGATATGCGAACTATGTAAGAAGCAGCGGGGAAAGCGGCTGCAAATGCCGAGCTCGCTCGAGCATTTGCAGACATTTTCACAAACCGCCTGCGGTTTGTTAGCGCCGTAAACATGAGGAAGAAGCAACGCAAGGACACCGAAGTGTCCGAAGCTTTTTACATGTGAGTTTGCGGCACACAGACATGGAGAAAAGAATGACTAATGAATCTGATTTAACTGCCGGCAGGGAGGTCCCTGTCGGTCACCGCACGGCAGATTATTATTTTGATCTTCCGCAGGAACTGATCGCCCAGGATCCCCTGGAGGACCGGTCTTCTTCGAGACTGCTGGTTCTGGACCGAAGGACCGGAGAGAGAAGACACGGAACTTTTCGGGATATTCTCAGATATCTTAGAGCGGGGGATACTTTGATCCTGAATGACACCAAGGTCATTCCGGCCCGTCTTCTGGGCACAAGGGAGGGCACGGGCGCCGCCATCGAGATCCTGCTGTTGAAGAGGCTGGGCAGTGATGTCTGGGAGTGCCTGGTCAGGCCCGGGAAGAAGCTCCGCCCCGGGGCCAGGGCCGTGTTCGGGGACGGCAGCCTGAAGGCGGAGATTCTGGAGATTGCGGAGGGCGGCAATCGTCTGGTCCGCTTTGAATATGAAGGAATCTTCGAGGAAGTCCTGGACCGGCTCGGCGAGATGCCCCTGCCTCCTTATATCACTCACAAGCTGCAGGACCGCAGCCGCTATCAGACGGTGTACGCCAGGTATGAGGGGTCGGCAGCGGCCCCTACGGCAGGCCTGCATTTTACTCCGGAACTTCTGGGAGAGGTCCGGGACATGGGGGTCAATATCGGATTCGTGACTCTGCATGTCGGTCTGGGGACCTTTCGCCCGGTCAAAGTGGATGATGTGGAAGAACACACCATGCACACCGAATGGTACAATGTCCCCCGGGAGACGGCGGATCTGATCAACCGGACACATGAAGCCGGGAATCGTGTCATCTGCGTCGGGACGACCAGCTGCAGGACGATCGAGAGCGCGGCGGACGAAAACGGAGTGGTGCACGCCGGAAGCGGAGACACATCCATTTTTATTTATCCCGGCTATCGTTTCCGGGTCATGGATGCCCTGATCACGAATTTTCATCTTCCCGAGTCCACCCTCATCATGCTGGTGTCGGCTTTTGCGGGGCGGGAGCATGTTCTTGAGGCTTACAGGGAAGCAGTGGAAAAACAGTACCGATTTTTCAGTTTCGGGGATGCAATGCTGATAGAATGACAGATTCTATGGTTTTATGTTAAGATAGTAGCCATGAATACAAAATATATGAATTCTCCTGAAAGACCCATTTGTACTGAGCCTCTGCTTTCAGTGATCATTCCCGCTCACAACGCGGAAAAAACGCTGGAGAGAGCAGTGGAGAGTGTGGCGGGCGCCATGCGTGTGATCGAAGGGAATGAGACGATTCAGTCCAAAGCAAGGGGCTTTTCGGAGCAAAATTCCGGTTTATCTTTTTTATATGAAATTCTGATCATCGAAAACGGATCCGGGGATTCCACAGGAATTATTGCGGCCGGACTGCAGCAGAAGTACTCGGGGAGAGTGCGCACTCTGCATTCTGAGAAGGGTGTTTCCAACGCACGCAATAAAGGGCTTGATGAAGCGCGGGGAAAATGGATCCTTTTTCTTGATGCGGACGATTATTATCTCGAGGACGCAGGGGCTGTGCTCCGGGACGATCTGTCATTCTCCGGGACAGATCTGATTGTGCACAGTTATGAGTCGGGAGACAGTCTCATTCATCTGTGTCCGCCCTCCGGGGAAAGGTTTTCGGGGGACCTCACACAGATTTGTGTCCGTATGATCGAGAATCCCACAAGGTACACATCCGTCTGGTCAAAGCTGTACAGGAGATCTCTGATTGAAAAGGGGAATCTGCGCTTTGATCCGCCCCTCAGGCTTTCGGAAGACAGTCATTTTTTCATCAGATACCTTTCTCTCTGCAGAAGGATCCGCCTGATCGACCGCGCTTTTTATCATTATTCCATAGATAATGATTCCGCGGTCCGCACCTGGGACGGGAAAAAAGAAGAAGGATACAGGACGTCCCTGGAAAAGGTACGGGCTTATCTGGAAACGCAGCCTGAGCCGGTCCGGAGAGCCTTTGCGGGTTACGGTATGATGCAGTTCAACCTGCTCATGGTGAGGGAAGTCTTTGCTGCAGGCAGGTCTGCTGCGGATCAGAGCCGGATGGAGACACCCGAATCCCCGGGCCGGCCCTTCACATTGGCCGGGAAAATCCGCAAAATGACAGAGCTGAGCAAAACAGAGCCGTTTGCCTCCGCATTAAAAGGATATGATCCGGAGCATCATAAGGGGGCCCGTTATCTTCCGATCCGTTTCCTCAACAAAGGACTGACAGTTGGAGCGGCCGCGATTTATGAGGCCAGAGTCCTGCAGAATGCCCACAGGGAAAGAATGCACTGAGTACAGGGCAAGGCAAGGCCGCCAAGACGGCCGCCGCGGTGCGGGGTACGAATGTGTGGGGCGGTAACAAACCACTACGTGGTTTGCGAGAGCCCGTAAGAGCGGAGCAGCGCGTCGTTTATTCATATATGTTTGTGAGCAAGAGGTCATGGCACTGAAGCGTGAAAGGCAGGAGTCAGGGAATGTTTAATGTCCTTGTTTTTGGTATGACAGAGAACCCGGGCGGGGTGGAGAGCTTTCTGATGAATTATTACCGCAGGATCGACCGCACCCGGTTTCATTTCGACTTTTTGTGCAATTCCTATGATCCTGTAGCCTTTGAGGATGAGATCCATGCCATGGGCGGCAGGACGATCCATTTCACCTCCCGACGGCAGAATCCCGTACGATTCCGCAGGGAGCTGGAATCCTTTTTTGTCAGACACGCGCATGAATACCAGGCGATCTGGGTCAATGTCAACAGCCTTGCCAACATTGACTATCTGAAGATGGCAAAGAAATACGGTATTCCGAAGAGAATAATTCACAGCCATAACGCTCAGAACATGGATACAAAGCTTCGCGGTATGCTCCACGAGGCCAACAGAGGAAAGGTGGGCCGGTACGCGACGGATTTCTGGGCCTGCTCCGAATATGCCGCGAAATGGTTTTACGCGGGACGCGGCGGAAAGGGAGAACTCAGGCATCCGGCGGTAGTGATCCGGAACGCGATCGATGTTGAGAAGCTTCAGGAGGGGATCAGCCGCAGGGACCGGTACCGGAACCTGGCGGCAAGCGGAACTGTGAGCGGCGGGAGCGGCGCCAAGGGTATGCCGGATTCGATGGAAGAAGGAAGCTGCCCGGGCACCGGTCAGCCCGGATCCGCAGACCGGCAGGACCAGTATATTCTCACCTGCATCGGACGTCTCCACTTTCAGAAAAACCAGCGCTTCGCGATTGATGTTATGGCGGAACTGATTCCTCAGATGCCTGATGCGCGTCTGGTGCTGATCGGCCAGGGAGAAGATGAAGCCATGCTCCGCGCCCATGTGCGTGAGAGAGGACTGGAAGATTATGTCTGTTTCGCCGGGGTGGTGACGGACATCCCGGGCTGGCTGGGCGCTTCGGATTTTTTCCTGTTTCCTTCTGTCTTTGAGGGACTTGGAATTGCCGGTCTCGAGGCTCAGGCAGCGGGTCTGCCCACAATTGCCTCTGCCCGGGTGATCCCGGATGACATCCGGGTCACGGACAGGCTTAGATTTTTCCCCCTTGAGAAGGGTCCTGCCGCCTGGGCGGAAGAGATCCGGAAGATGAGGGAGAATCTTCCGGCGAGGCCGCTTGATCCCGCGGATCCGATGTGGAAAAAGCTGTCGGATGATTTTACCGACAAGGGATATAACAGTGCCGTAGAAACAGGGAGGCTGGAAAAACTTCTTTTGGAATGAATGCGGTTTGAGCGCTCATTCCGCGATGCCGGATTGTTGCGGCGGGAAGCAGGGAAAAGTGTAAGCGGAGGCTGTCACGATCATGAAAAAACTGACTTTGGATGAAATCCGCGCTCTGGAGCTTGAACTTCTGGACGCGTTTACGGAACTCTGTGAAAAAAACAATATTTACTTTACTCTGGGAGGCGGCACTCTGCTCGGGGCAATCCGTCATCAGGGTTTCATTCCCTGGGATGATGACATCGATGTCATGATGCCCCGTCCGGATTACGAGCGTCTCTTCCATCCGGAGAATCTGGATATGACCGGATTTCCGGACTATATGGAGTTCAAGAGCTACCGGGACGGAAGCCTGAGTTATCCCTTCATCAAGCTGGTGGACAAGAGGACCTTTGTCGATTTTCCCTATTATGACAGCGAGGAAAACGTCAATCAGATCTGGATGGACATTTTTCCCATCGACGGGAACCCGGAGGATCAGAATGAAAACAGGCGCATCTATGAAAAATCCCTGCGCCTGAGAAAGCTGATTTTTATCAAGATCGCGAAAAAGGGAGAGGGAAAGACTGTCCTCAAGCGTATACTCAAGCCGGCAGTGATCGGGATTTTGAAGGTGGCGGTCCCTATGCCCGGGCTTTTAAAAAAGATCGATGATCTCTCAAAAAGTATTCCCTATGACAGCACACCCTATGTCGGCTGCATCATGTGGGGATACGGTCCCAGGGAGCGTATGTCCCGCAAGAAGTTCATGAAGCCTGTCAAGGTTCCCTTTGAGGGAAGGATGATGAATGCTCCTTCCAATTATGACCATTATCTGACGGGACTTTATCATGATTACATGCAGCTTCCGCCTGAGGAAAAACGGGTCATGCACGGTATGGACGCCTGGCTGCTGGAGCCCGGAGAAACTCCCGGGGATATTGTCCGCTGAAGGATGATTCAGAGCGTCATTCAGAAGCCGGAGGCATGAGCGCCCGGCGGATGAAACGAGTATGTGCCGCGAACGGACGGGCCAGGAAGTTCAGACGGCATGGAGGAATTGTATGTTATTTGACAGCAGAGCCATCAGGCTGAGGATCCCCCAGAATGATGTGAGGATCCGGCTCGATGAGCTGATCACTTTTGCAGGGCTCATCTTATGGGTCCTGCAGGCTTATATAGATGACAGCGGCTTCGGCACCCTGTTCGGAACGGAACTGGGCAAACTGATCCGGTATTTCTGTCTCCTTCTCTTTCTGGTTAAAATCGTTGTGACGGATATGCATCTGGCGGCGCGGGCAGTCTCGGTGGCTGCCGTCTTTTTCTGCTATCTGATGATGATCCAGCAGATGGCGGGCGCCGGCATCACCTTTTTGCAGCTCTTCGTCATGATGATGGCTGTCAAGGACATCTCTTTCAAAAGAATTTGCAAGGTAATGTTCTGGACATGCCTTCTCTGTTATCTGGGAGTTCTGTTTTTTGACAAAGTCGGGCTGATCTGGAGGCCGCCGCTGATTGACGGGAACCGTGTGCGGGATTACATGGGATTCCGCTTTGTATCGTTTCCTGCCATCTATATCTTTAATCTGATTTTCTGCGGATGCTATGCCTATACGGACCCGCCTGCAGTGGCGGAACAGAAGAGAAGAGCGGGACAATACGTGCAGCGGCTTCCCCTCTGGGCGCTCGCTGTTCTCGAAGGAATCAATGTTCTGGCTTATATCAGGACCAATACCAACATTCCTTTCCTCGTTACGACCTTATTTGTCTTTCTTTATCTTCTGTGTGTCTATGGAGGAGTCAATCTTTTCCCGAATCATCCGCTGATTCGTTTTCTGGCGGGAATCTGCTATCCGGCCCTGGCCTTTTTTACCTATGAGGTCGTGTCGCATTACAACAAAAACAGCAAGCTGTGGCTGAAAATTGACGATAAACTGACTCATTTCAGAATACGTCATGCCGCGGAGGGCCTTAAGACCTACGGGATCCATCCCTTTTCCCAGGTCGTCTACCAGAACGGCGATCTGGAGTCCCCCAATTATTTTTATATCGACAGTGCCTACATGAAGGTACTGATCAACTACGGCCTTGTATTTGCCATTATCCTCTTCGGCATTTACGCCATGATTTCTGTCGCTGCTGTCAGGAACCAGGACATTGTCCTGTGTATCTGGATGGTCTGTATAGCGGGATACAGTCTGATGAACAATGTCCTCATGGACGTGGAGCAGTGCTGTACCCTGTTCGCTTTCTGGTACGCGATCGGCGTATGGACCTTTGGCAGGAGGCCGGGCGGAGCGTTTCCTGTGCCTGACCGGGGACGGGGATCAGGCCAGCCGGATCCGGAGAGCGCAGCGGGAGGTTTTCTGCCGGCTGCTTCGATGTTTTCAGGATCCGGAGACAGGCTTTTTTGCTCCCCGGAAGAGGCAGCCTCTGAGGATGAGGAGATCTGCTGCCGCTCCGCGGACGGGACAGTCCGCGAAGGCGGGGAGAACCATGGCGGCTCCACAGACTTATCGGATGCCGGCACCGGGGAGATCGAAAATGAAGACGGGCCTGACACCGGCCCGGAGGAGGCTTCTGTTCCGGATGGCGGAAGCGGCGGCAAAAACAGAAAAAAAGATCCGGATGAGCCCAGTGTGCGCCTGAATTTTGTGCTCAGCATGGCTTACCAGGTTCTGGTCGTCATCCTGCCCATGATCACGGCCCCCTATGTCGCCCGGGTCCTGGGCGCGGACAAGAACGGCATTTACAGCTTTACCGCGTCCTACCAGACCTATTTTTCCATGTTTGCCGCTCTGGGGACAGTCTCATACGGGTCGAGGGAAATTGCCCGGAACCGCAGGGACAGGGCTGTCCGCAGCAAGCTCTTCTGGGAAATCGAGCTGATGACTGTGCTCACTTCGACGGTATCCATCGCGGCCTTCATTGTGTTCATTGTCTTCAGAGACCGGTACCAGATTTTCTATATACCGCAGATCATGTCGATCCTGGCGGTCATGTTTGACATATCCTGGTTCTTCTCCGGAATCGAGGAGTTCCGCTATATCGTGACCAAGAACGCGCTCTTCAAGCTGGCTGGCGCCGTTCTGATCTTCACCCTTGTACACAAACCGGAGGACCTGCTTTTATATATTGCAATCCTTTCGGCCACGACCATGCTGGGCAATATGTCCATGTGGATTTACATGCCCCGCTTTCTCGATCCGGTGGACTTTGGCACACTGCGGATCCGCCATCATCTGAGGGAGACTTTTGTATACTTCATTCCCTCGATCGCCACATCGGTCTATACAGTTCTGGACAAGACCCTGATCGGCGAGATCACGCGGGACGAAGTGGAGAACGGCTGTTATGACAAGGTCGTGCAGCTCATCAATATTATGAAGGCCCTGACCTTCACTGCGCTCAACAGTGTTCTGAGCGCCAGGATTTCCTTTCTGTTTGCGGAAAAAAGATACGATGAGATCCGCAGAAGAATCGAGACGTCGATCAACTACATTCTTTTTACGGGATTCGGGATCGGATTCGGACTCGCGGGTATCGCGCCGCGGTTTATTCCCTGGTTTCTGGGACCCGGTTATGAAAGAGCTGTTCTCATGCTGATCATGATGAGCCCGATCGTCGTTATCATCGGGGTCAGCAATTGTCTGGGGTCCCAGTATTACACGCCGTCCGGCAAGAGAGCGCAGAGTGCGAGATTTATCATTGTCGGAGCCTGTGTGAACCTGGCTCTTAACCTGCTGCTGATCCCCCGCTTCTGGGGATACGGAGCGATTGCCGCCTCGCTGATCGCGGAGATGACGATCACAATCCTTTACATCACGTTCGCAAGACAGTCTTTCCATCCCATCGTGTTTGTGAGGGACGGATGGAGGAAGCTGCTTTCCGCCGGACTCATGTACGGGGCAGTCCGGGCGGTCGATCCTTTTTTCCACAGTAATTTCGCGGCTCTGGCCGCAGAAGTATGCGTGGGAGGAGCGGTGTATATCATCATGCTGTTCATTCTCAGAGATCATTTTATGACAGGATTTTGCATGGATACTGTCAGGCGGATCCTGAAGAGAGGACGTTGAGTTACCGTACAGACCCCCTCGAAATTCGAGGCGTTTTTCGCGGTTTTTTCGCGAAAAACCCGAGTGGAACGGCGTTCGCCCCATTCGCGAAGCGAATTCAGCATGGGCGAACGCAAGTTACTGTCACGCCCCTCGAGGGGGCGTGTACAGTAACGACGCTGACGGTCACTGTTCACGGAAGAAAAAAACGGTTCTTTGCGCCGTACTGTGCACTATGCTATAATAAGACGGATTATCGGGACCGATAACAGGGTCTGCAGGATTTGACTGACCGCTCCGGGTCAGAACAGATCTGTCATCGGACGGCAGACCGCCGAATCGATTTGGGAGGAATATTTTGGGTAATCAAAACTATGTAAATCAAAATCAGCCGGGGTCCAAAATGAGGGAGGTCAGTCTCCCCAGACTTTTGCTTCTGACTTTCCGCCGCTGGCGCAGTATGCTGCTCGTGGGACTTATTCTCGCAATGCTTCTGGCCGGCATGAAGGTCATTCGCGAATACCGCAACAGAGGCGTTTCCAATGTGGCCCAGGAAGAATATCTGGCGGCAATGGAAATCTACAATTCTTCTGTCGAGGCTTATTCGACCTCGATTGAGAAATTCCAGACCAAGATTGATTCCAAGCAGAAGTATTTCAATGAGTCCCTGCTGATGCAGCTCGACCCCCACAATGAATGTGTTTCCAGCGTGACGTTCGTGGCGCGCACCCCCGGACTCGAGAACGCGGACAAAGCCGATGCGTCTTCCGCCTCCGCGGTCAACGCCAGCAATGCCGCTCATGCCTGCACCGACTTTATTTTAAACGGAATCTCCTATGACAAGATCGCCAAGAAGTATGATGTGCCTGAGCAGAGTATCAGGGAGCTGGTCACGGTAGTCGCGGACCAGTACCACTTCAGCAGTGTCTTCAAGGTACAGGCCCGAAGCATGGATATGAAGATGTCCTCCGAGATCATGGATGTCATTCAGAAGGCGCTTGAGGACAACCGGGATCATCTGGTTAAAACGATCGGAGAATATGAGCTGAACGTGGTCAGCCGCAGTGAGGAGGTCGTGGTTGATACAGTCCTTCTCCAGCAGCAGACCGAGCTCCAGAATTCGATCGCGACTCTGCAGAAAAACCTGCAGACTTCCCAGACTGCCCTCAAGGAACTGATCAAACCCAGCGTGGCAGCCGGCGCTTCGATGAAGACGATCATCAAGCACGGGATCAAATACGGAATCGTCGGCATGGCCGGCGGTATTTTCCTGATGATCCTCCTGTATGCGATCCACATTCTGATGACCGGAAAGATCCTCACGGATGACGAGATCAATATCGCCTACGGACTCAGAAACCTGATCACGATGCCTGCCGGAAACTGGCGCGGAAAAAGCCGCTTCCCTCTTGACAGACTCGTGGATAAACTTGTGAACGATGCCCCCGACATGTCTGTTTCCGCGGCCTATGATGTGCTTGCGGCGAGAGTCGAAAACTACGCTGTTCCCGCCAATGTCAGTTCCGTCATCGTCGCAGGAACGATCGAGCCGACCAGGCTTTCCTCCTTTACCAACACCCTCAACAAGCACGCAAAGAAGGATAACAGCCCTGTGTCCTATGAGGCATCTTCAAATCTCACAGAAGACGCCTCCGCGATCCGGCGCCTGCGCCAGGCGGATGCCTGTATTGTCGTCGAAGAGATCGGCGCAAGTTCCTTCAGAGATGTCTCTGAGGAAGTGGAAATGATCCTGTCGTCGGGCAAGCCGATTCTGGGTACAGTGTATCTTTAAACGAACGGCGGCACGATCCGGGTACAGTGTATCTTTATACGAACGGTGACATGGCTTACCCGGAATGAGCTGTTTATGAAAAATCCCTTAAGAGTGACCAGCGTCTGCCTCAAGGAGCAGGCGCTGTTTCTCTATGACACAGCCCGTGCAATGTGTTTTCCGGCTTATAAAGAGGCGATCATGAGAAAGAAAATTTTTACAGCCCTGTTCGCGGTGATCATCATAGCGGCCATGGCTCTTGTGCTGATGCATGATACTGACGGAGGACCGGCAGGGAAAAAGAGTCTCCCGGGCGGATCGAAGAAAGCGGCAGAAGTGGAAGACAGCGTGCTGTCGGAAAAAAAGTTTGAGAAAAAGAGACAGGCAGCTGCGGAAAAAGAAGCGGAGACTGCCTTTTCTTCCGATCTGCTTTTGTGGGACGGCGGAGAGGCAGCTGTAGACGCGGCGTCCGCGACCGTCTATATCCCATACTGCACGGATGCGGGAGTGACCTGGCAGGAAGTCCTTGGCAGGCTGACCCCGGCTGATCATAAGAGCCGCATCTGGTACGCGGCCGATCAGGCGATGGATACGCTTTCCGACGCGGTCGAGGAGGGGCACGCCTTCCGCGCGCTCCTGGATACAGAGGGGGAAATTCTGGAATTCAATGTGGTATTGACAGGCCTTCCCACTCTCTGCATCCATAAGCTTGACCCTGAGGAAATCGTCCGCAAAGAGAATCATACGGGGAGGATCACCCTTGTTTCCCCTTTGGGATCAGAGGGATTGCAGGGAGCCCGGAAGCTGAACTGTTCTTTTCACGTCAGGGGGAATGTGACCTCCCTCCTGAAAAAGAAGCCATACAAGATCAGCCTGACGGATCTCAGAGGAGGAAACTACAAAGCAGGACTTCTGGATCTGCGGACCGATGACGACTGGATCCTCAATCCTTTGTTCTCCGACGAGACCAGGGTCAGAGAGGCGACAGCCTATGCTCTCTGGGAACGGACAGGGGAGCTCTCGGACAATCCGGTGCCGTCCTCGAGAATCCGGTATACGGAATTTTTTCTGGATGATTCTTATCAGGGTATTTACGGCCTGATGGAACCTGTCGACAAGAAACAGCTCAATCTCTCTGAGGGCGACCTGCTCTATAAGATTGACAGGTGGAATGACGAGTATCCATACATAGATCTCTACGACGAGGCGGAAGAAGGACAGGACCTGGAGATTCTGAACGACAAGGGCTTTACATGTGTGGAGATCCGTTATCCTCTGCAGTGGGACCGGACCGCCACATGGAAGCCCATGCAGGCCTTTCATGAATTCTGTTTTAAAAACGGGGATCCGGCGGCCCTGAACGAAGCGGGTCTTCACATAGACCGGAAGAATATGGCTGAGATGAGCCTGTTCTGCGCCATGACCCATGCTATGGACAATAACTGGAAAAACACTTTCCTGGTCTGCAGGCGCCGTCCGGATACAGGGTATGATCTCTTCAGGACAATATGGGATCTCAACTATGTGTTCGGGGATGTCTTTCTCTATGATCCGGAAAACAAATTCAATTATTTTGATTATTTCACAGCTGACGCGTATCAGCCCGGGAAGGACAGCAGCTGGGATTTTGAGGCATTTCTGGCGGAGGACCCCTCTATGAGGGACATCCTCTGTGATCAGTGGAAAGAGTGGAGGAAAGGCGGGATCAGCGCCGATTATGTCTGCGCGGCCGCAAGATCCAATTATGATACACTGCGCAGGAGCGGAGCGCTTGCCAGGGAGATGGAGAGATGGCCGCAGGAGAATACTCCGGAGGAAGCCATGGAGAGAATGGAGGACTGGATTGCGAGGAGATTTGATTTTCTCGACTCCTGTCTTAAGTAAGATTCCTGGTTACTGTTCACGGTCTCCACGATCATGAACGGCGGATAATGCGGAGCTCCGGCAGCGGTCTGCCGGATTCCCGGCAGCTCCGGTCAGTAAATGTGTATACAATCTGTATCCAAAAAGGAACAATTTTTAGTTATATGTTGTGATTTTTGACGAGCAGGAAAACAAAATATGGACTATAATAATAACAGTGTACTTTTTTACAGGGGAAGTTTCGCGACCGCGAAACCGGTTTTTGCGTGTGTGGCGGAAGCAGGTGATCCGCCGTTCAGGACTGCCGCCGGGCTGTCCTGAGGCGCCGGAAGAACCGGTTTATCTTTGGTTGCAAGCCGGAAGTGCCGCGATGCTTCTTTTATGTGAGTCTGTGGGTCATTCTCACAGCGCGAGTACAGGCAAGGAACATTCTGCGAAAGGAACCCGCTGTGGGGGTGTGAGGTTCTGGCGCAGTGTTCATAAGTTACATTTGAGGAAAGGGAGGAGCTAACTTATGTTTTTCAAATCCAAGCATTTGAACAGCATTAACGCCGGCCATTACAAACACACGGCCGGGAGTGCGACAGAGGTCATGCCGGTTCCTGCTTCCGTCAGGATCTCCATGTCGCAAAACATTGGTGCGCCCTGTCAGCCCCTTGTAAAGAAGGGGGACACGGTCCTCGTCGGTCAGAAAATTGGTGACACAGATGCGTTTCTGCACGTCCCCGTTCACTCGAGTGTCTCCGGTAAAGTTACCGGGATCGAGACACAGAGAAACGCGATGGGCGGTATGGATACGCTGGTCTGCATCGAGACTGACGGACAGCAGACCATGGATCCGGAGATTGCGCCTCCGGTCGTGACAAACCACAAGGAATTTGTGGACGCGATCAAGGCCAGCGGTCTCGTCGGTCTGGGCGGCGCGTCATTCCCGACCTGGCTGAAGTTCAATCCGAAGAACATGGACGGCGTCAAAGTCCTGATCATCAACGGCGCGGAGTGCGAGCCTTTCATCACTTCCGACCACAGGACCATGCTGGAAGATGCACAGAACGTAATCGACGGCGCCCTCGCAGTCATGAAGTACCTCGAGATCGACGAGTGCTACATTGGCATCGAGGACAACAAACAGGATGCTATTGATAATTTTGAGAGTATGTTTGCGGAGCAGGGCATTGATAATGTCATGCATACATTCCCGCTCAAGGCAAGCTATCCCAAGGGGGCTGAGCGTGTCCTGATCTACGAAGTGACCGGCAAAACCTGTGATGCAGGTGTGCTTCCCGCAGATCTGGGATGCATTGTCTCCAACGTGACATCCATCGCATTTGTGGGCCAGTATCTCAAAGATGGTGTGCCGCTTGTCAAAAAGCGCATGACAGTAGACGGTGATGCCGTATCCGAGCCCAAGAACATCGTGGCTCCGATCGGAACAGAGATCTGCGATATCATCGAGTTCTGCGGCGGCTACCGCAAACCTCCGAAGAAGATCCTTATGGGCGGACCCATGATGGGACGCGCGGTCTTCTCAGACAGAATGCCTGTTGTCAAAAACAACAACGCTATCCTCGCGTTTTCCAGGGAACAGGCCTGGATTCCGGAGGAGACAGCCTGTATCAACTGCGGCAGATGCCACAAGGCATGTCCTTTCGGCCTGCTGCCCACCGGCTTTGCGGACGCATATGAGGCCGGCGATGTCGGGCGCCTGAATGACCTGAAGGTCATGCAGTGCATGGAGTGCGGAAGCTGCTCCTATGTCTGCCCTGCGCATCGTCCTCTGGCCTTTATGAACAAGCTTGGCAAGGGAATGGTAAGGGAGGCGAGCACCAATGGCAAGTAATACGAAATATCATGATAATCTGACCGTATCCTCCTCGCCGCATCTGGTGACGAGCCTGGATACAACCAGGACCATGCTGTATGTTGTGGCAGCCCTCTTACCTGCTGCATTTATGAGCGTCCTTTATTTCGGCATTCCCGCAATCGTAATGATCGCGGTATGCATGATCTGCAGCGCCTTCTTTGAGTGGGCCTATGAGAAGCTTCTCAACAAGCCCAACACCGTGCGCGACGGAAGTGCTCTGGTCACAGGCCTGATCCTGGCCCTGAACCTGCCTGCCAACCTCACGCATCTGGACGGCATTGAGTATCCCATCTTTATGCCGATCCTGATCTGCATCATCGGCAGCTTTGTCGCGATCGTTGTTGTCAAACAGCTTTTCGGCGGCATGGGAAGGAACTTCGCGAACCCCGCGATCGTCGGCCGTATCACCCTGTTCCTGTCCTTTACTTCCTATATGTCCAC
>ODAI012671665.1_pt1 | contig 18133 bp, 10 predicted proteins | sample 1539321 | NCBI WGS metagenome assembly ODAI01 (sample SAMN02144231, study PRJEB22623) | gut metagenome | biome: sheep rumen | host: Ovis aries | place: New Zealand | reverse complement strand
GCATTGATGCAGCTGAATGGCGTGCTTGCTGGTGCCAGCGTCAAGAATGAGGTTTACATCCTTCATTCTTTTCAACTTGCTCAAGAAGTTGCGAAGAACCTTCAACTCGACGTTATGTACAGCATACGCTCGGGTTTGCGTAATGTCTCGCTTTACAATGATCGTCCTTTCTCCGTTAACTTCATTACGGACTTCACTGTGCCGGCTAGTTTCAAGTTCACTATCGACAATAGTCGTGGGGGCACCATCTCCGATGTTAAGTTCGGCATTCCAATGGAGAAGTCTGGCTTTACGACGAAGGTGGAGTGGGGCAAAGTTGTGAAGACACCTTTCGGTAACTTCGTGGCAACTCCTATTGAGGGACAGCTTAAGGAATTCGTCGGCACGACCGTCAACGTAAGTCGTATCAGCGTGGAGGATGCTGCAATAATCCTATATAATAAGGTAAGCAGTGGAGAGATAGACAAGGAGAGCACCCTGGTTCGCATCACATGTACTGATACGAACATTCAGCGTGCTGACGATATTCTTAGTGGCTTGCTCGATGCTTATAAGCGCAGCATCATTGACGATAAGAATCAAATTGCTAAGAGCACTTCTGAGTTCATTGAGGACAGAATAAGCCTTATCCATTCCGAGTTGAGTGATGTCGAGGGACAGATGGCCGAGTTCAAGCAGAACAATGGTCTGGTCGATATCAAAGCAAGTAGCGATGCTTTCATTAATCAGAGCAACACCGCTCGCCAGCGTACTATTCAGGCCGAGACGCAATACTCTATGGTCGAGTATCTCGTGGACTATGTCAGCCAGAATATGTCTGACAACAATCTTATCCCAACGATGGGAGGAATAAGCGATGTAGGCATTACTACTCAGATTGGTAACTACAATCAGATGATGTTGCAGCGCAATCGTCTGGCAGAAAATACTTCCGAGAACAGTCCTACCATTGTGGACTTCGACACCAACCTCAAGCAGATGCGAACTGCCATCCTCGCTTCTTTGAAAGGTTATAGTGCAAGTCTCAAGTTGCAGGTGGATAAGGCCAAGAAGGAAGAAGCCGGTCTTATGGGCAATCTCTCTGCTGTGCCTCAGCAGGAGAAGAAGGTCATTGATATTGCAAGACAGCAGACAATCAAGGAGACACTTTATACCTATCTGCTTAATAAGCGCGAGGAAACTGCCCTTCAGCTTGCTATCACGGAAGCAAACATCCGCGTCGTAGAGCAACCATTCGGCAGCCGCTCGCCTATTGCTCCTCGCAAAATGGTCATTATGTTGGTGGCCCTTATTATGGGTATCATCGTGCCGTTCCTCTTCTTCCAAGTGAAGAAACTTTTCGACACCACAGTCCATGGACGTAAAGACATAGAGAAGTTCACGACGATTCCTGTCCTTGGTGAGGTTCCTCATAGTCAGGTCACTATCAACGATTCGGAGATAGTAGTCGATGGAGACAAGGACGATGCCCTTGCAGAAGCATTCCGAATGATACGCTTCAATATGCCTTTCGTGAACAAGGATGCTCGTGTCATCATGCTTACCAGTACGATGCCAGGTGAAGGCAAAACGTTCATCAGTGGTAATTTTGCTGCCACTCTTGGCTTGACAGGCAAGAAAGTTGTGCTCATCGATGCAGATATCCGTAAGCGTACCAGAAGCCATGTTGACGCCATCGCTGGCAATTTCGGTCTTACTTCATACCTTTCTGGTAATGTCGACGATGTGAAGAGCCTTATTGTCACTAAGAGCAAGGAGTGCAATCTCGACATCCTGCCTGCCGGCATCATGGCTCCTAACCCTGCTGAATTGCTGATGAGCGACCGCCTGGAACAGTGTATCGAAGAGCTCAAGAAGATGTATGATTATGTGATTATAGATAATGTTCCTGCTCAGGTTGTTGCCGATGCTGGCATCGTCAATCGTGTTGCCGACCTCACCATTTATGTCTTGCGTGAGACAAAAATTGACCGTCGTTACTTGCCCGAGTTGGAGCGCTTGCACCAGGAAAAGATTTTCAATCATCTTTGCATTGTCATCAACGATAGCCGCGCCAAGAGTAAAAAGTATGGCTATGGCTACGGCTATGGCTATGGCAACAAAGAGAAGAAGAGCAAGTGGAGCAAGTTCTTCGGTCGCCAATGATTCATTATTAGATATATGGGAAAGGCGTGCCATTAGTGGTACGCCTTTTCTTTTCTATGCTTTCGTAGAAGTATCTGTGTCCTTTGCCTGAATACCTAGCATTCCTTGCCCGAATATTCTTTGTGGCAAGGGGTATCGGGATTGTTGCTACCAGATGTCTTCCGGCTTCTCAGGATTGTCGTAAACGTCCTTGGCACAATATTCCATGTAATCCATGTAGAAGAAGCGTGTCTTGTCATCCATTACGGTTTTGAACCTGATGTAGTACGTTTCGTCCGGGTCCATCGTTTCGCGGATGATAATGCGACGGATGCATATATTGGAAGCTCGCATCATGGCGCTTGTGCCAGGGCCACCTGCGCAGTACTGGTTACAGCCTTTCATGAAGCCGTTGTTGCGCAGACGTTTGTCGACGTCGGCATTGAAATCGTCATCTTCCGTATCAGCAGCATAGCCTATGTCGCTTGGCACGTCGCCGTTGCTTGTGTGCAGTTTGTTGTCGGCTCCTTGTCGCAAATCCATTGGGATGCCTTTCGCTGAAAGTTTATTTTTATTGTTGCCCCAATAGAATTGCACCATGCCTCGTCTGTTGCCGCCACTCTGGATGGCGAAACGCAATTCGTAGGTGCCGCGACGTGGTACAGGCGGCAGACGCATCGTGCAGTCTGTCAGGCCGCGAATGCTCATCTCGTCGCCCTGCATGTTTTGCCAGCCGTTGCCACGTCCTGTCCAATAATAGAATTCTGTCTCATTGGAGATGTCCACGTCTTCAAGGTATTTATATTCCTGGTCGGTGGGGATGTAGACGTTTTTGTGTTTCTCGTCGGTGATTTCAGAGCATCGTATGTCGTTGTTCATGAACTCAGGCCACATGCTTGGCACACTCCAGCGGATGCGCTGCTTTTGTAGGTTTGCTCTCGTCTCATCGCTGTACCAGAGCAACTTGTTGATGGGATAGATGATGCCGTTTCGGATGTTGTTTTCTCCGCCCATATTCGGTTCTCCCAGAGCAATGCCTTCTTTGTCGGGGTCGCACGACAGCTCGTGATATGTGCCTCGACGCTCATTGTCGAGATTCGGGAAGCGATTCAGATACACGCCATTGCTTTCTTTGCTCTCGAATATCTTCAAAAGTCGCCGTTTGCCCATTGTGGTATAGAACTCCATGACGGCAACGCTGGGCGTTTTTTTGCTGGTGTCGTAGCCCTTCTCGTTGTAGTGATAAATGAGTTTATTGGCGGGGAGACGTTCTGGCAGAAGATGGTAGGTGGCAAACTGATAAAGTAGATTGTCTTCCGCTTCATAATCGTTGTCGCGAGTTGCTTCTGGATATACGCCATGATTGTCTAGATAGTTCATCACGTCTTCCATCGTAATGTCCTTGATGTCTTTCCCGATGGCTTGAGCCCAGAACTCGTCTGTCTCAGCGAATAAGGTGAAGCCGAAGTAGCGATGTGCTGGCGTGTGGAACACTTCTCTTCCTCCGTCGCCGACGCTCTCGCTGGTGGTTGGAATTACTCCTCCCTTCTGGAAGAGGTCCTCGTAGGTTTCGTCGCGATTAGCTGAGAGCGTTTTGAACAATCCGCAAGCTTGGATAATCTTTGACGAAACGACAAAGCCGGAGTTCTCGTCCTCAATGTATTTCTTCAGTAAGAAGTCCAATGTGTTGTTGCTGGGCGACACGACGTTGTGCATAGCATGAATGACACCATTGATGCAAAGGATGTCGCGATTGATCTTATCGATTACGCAGTCGTTGATGAGGATGCTGTCGGGGAGGTCTGTGTATTGCACGATGAGCTTCCTGTCATTCATGTTGGGCAGGGGAATCTCAACGCTTTTGGACGTCGCGGTTGCTGGCGGCAGGCTGTTGATCTCGTACTCATCATAGTCATTGCCGCTGTCGATGATGCTGTTGAAGACGATGACATGATAGATGGAGTCGCGTACATGGTCGCTTTCGAAGGCGTCCCAGTTGGCTTCTGGAATGAGTCCTATGGTTACGAGCGAATCCAGATACTCCTGAATAGCATCGTTCGTGGGGGCGAAGATGGTGTAATGCCCACGTGCGGAAAGCAACTGCTTGACATTTGTGTCGCTTATCTTGCTGACAAATACTTCTCCCAGCAGACGATAGTATTCGCTATATTGTTTGTGCTTTTCCAAGTAGCTCGAGATGGTCTCTTCCCTGAAGACGTAACGAGCCGAGGTGTCGATTTCTTCCGTGCAACTTGTTGTAATCAAACAAATAGCTGCAAGAGCATACAAAAGGTATTTTTTCATATTAGGCTTTAAGGCTTATAATTGTTATGTTGTTAGTATACGAGCACAAATATACATTTTTTTGCATTAAACACAAAGGAAGACTCCTTTTTTTTTGATTTATAGAAGGGAGAATGATAGAAAAACAGAGTGCCCGAAAGGTTAAGCAGTAAAACTTAACGTGGTTAAATGGCAAACTTAACGTGTCGAGTTGACTATTTTAACGTGTCGAGTTGGTCAACTTAACGTGTCAAGTTTGGGAACTACTCAGGGCGACTTTGCAATCAGCGCTGCAAGCGGTTTCTTCCGGCATCTATTCTGAGGAAGACGAAGAGCAGGATGGTGAAACCCCAAAGCGAGCTGCCACCATAACTGAAGAAGGGTAGGGGAATGCCTATGACGGGGGTCAACCCCAATACCATTCCGACGTTGATGAAGATGTGGAACAGGAAGATGCTCAAGACGCAATATCCATAGACTCGTCCGAACGTATATGGTTGCCTCTCGGCAAGATGCAGGAGCCGCAAGATGAGCGAAAGGAAGAGCAGGAGCACTACGGCACAACCGATGAAACCTTCTTCCTCACCAACTGTGCAGAAGATGAAATCTGTATCCTGTTCAGGCACATATTTGAGCTTTGTCTGTGTCCCGTTGAGGAAACCTTTGCCTTCCAGTCCGCCAGAACCAATGGCAATCTTGGCTTGAATGACATTATATCCGGCTCCTCTCGGGTCGTCTTCCAAGCCGAGCAACACGCGGATTCGCGTCTGTTGGTGGGGCTCCATAACCTTGTTCAGCACGAAATCGGCTGAATAGAAGAAGCCCATGCTTCCTAAAGTGAAGAGCGCGATGAGAAGGTAGGGGAGGGCTCTGTCGCGAAGAGAAAGGTAGAGCAGGTAGACGGCAATTGCTCCACAGACAAAGACCATTGCCCAGACTGCGTTACAAGGATAGACATAGCGGGCAAAAAGGACTGCGGCAACGTCAATCAGGAGCGAGAAGAGCAAGATTCGGCTCCAGTTGTTTTTCTTCTCTCCACCATAAACCTTGACGAGGCCAACAGTAAAGATTTGAATGAGCAACATGACGAGAGCATGTCCCAGACTCATCTGTTCCATTCCCCACAAAGGCGCTTCAGCATAACGAACGCCAACGACAAAATAGACTACTGCCGAGATGGCGGTGAAGAGCAGGCAGCCAGGCATTCCTTCGCGGTAGAGCATCAGGAAGAGGGCACTGTATACTAGGGCGCTTCCCGTCTCTTTCTGCATGACGATGAGGCCCATCGGAACGACTATCAGGGCGATGCAGATGATGAAGTCTCGCCAGTTTCGGACGTCAAAGCCATATGTGCTCATTACCTTTGCCAAGCAGAGAGCCACACCGAACTTAGCAAACTCGGCAGGCTGGATGCTGAAGCTTCCAACCTTAATCCACGAGAGGGAACCCTTGATGTCGTGAGCCATAAAGGGCGTAACGAAGAGCAAAGCGAGGAAACCTATATATATAATATAGGAAAGGGACTCGAAGATTCGGTCGTCCGTCATGAGGATAAGGAAGGCAAGAAGCAAGGAAGTCCCAATCCAGACAATCTGCATGCCGCTGCGGGTCGAGAAGTCGAGGATGCCGGCAGTCTGGTCGAAGTCATAGCAAGCACCGCATACACTCATCCAACCCAGTGCCAGAAGCACCATGTAGATGAAGATGGTGAGCCAGTCAATGGACTTCCAAAGCGACGGAGCTTTCTTGTTAATCTTGCCGTTCTTCATTCTTCTCGGATAATGAATTCAGTGAATATTCGCGAGGCGTGAACAGGTGCTTGTTCTCGAAACTAGTGGCACGAGCCTGACTCGCTTCGCAAAGTTTCCCGTTGATGTATTGCTCCATCATCAAGGCACCGATGGGAACGCCATAAGTTGCTCCCCAAGTTCCGTTCTCGACATACACGCAAATGGCAATCTTCGGGTTTTCACGAGGGGCAAAGCCCATGAAGACGCTGTGGTCTTGACCGTGAGGATTCTGAGCCGTTCCTGTCTTTCCGCAGACCTCATAGAAGGATGTGTTGGCAACGCGACAGGTTCCTCCCAGCACAGCTTGACGCATGCCGGCAACCACCGTCTCGTAATATTTGCGGTCAACCTTCGTGTAGTGTTTCTTCGTGTAAAGCGTGTCGAGCGGCATTCCTTGCACTTCCTTGATGACGTGCGGAATGATGTAATAGCCTCTGTTTGCTATGGTTGCTCCAAGATTGGCAATCTGCAAGGGCGTCAGGTTAACCTCTCCTTGCCCGATGCTGATGCTGATGACGGTCAGACCGCTCCAATCATTGCGATAGGCCTTGTCGTAATAGGGTGCGTTGGGTATCATGCCACGTTTCTCTCCAGGCAGGTCAATGCCGAGTTTATAGCCAAAACCCATGCTGACCATGTAGTCCTTCCAGGTCGTCATCGCGTCTTGGACAGTCTTGTACTTCTTCCTGTTGCTGAACATGTAATAAAGTCCCCAGCAGAAATAACCGTTACATGAGGTGGCGATGGCAGGAATGAGTGGTAGGGGAGAACCGTGTCCGTGGCATCCAACCTTGAGACCCCTGAAATGGAATCCGTGGCTGCAGGGGTAGGCCGTTTGTGGCGTGATGACACCTTCCTGCAGAAACGTAAGCGCTTGGCTCGTCTTGAATGTTGAGCCAGGCGGGTATTGTCCCATGATAGCGCGGTTGAGAAGGGGCTTGCGAGGGTCTTGGGCAAGGAGTTTCTGCCCCTTTCCTCGCTGACGTCCAATCATGATTCGTGGGTCGTAGGTAGGGCTTGAAACCATGCAAAGCACTTCTCCCGTGCTTGGTTCTATGGCGACGATGCTGCCCAACTTGCCTTTCATCAAGCGTTCTCCCAAGGCTTGCAGTTCAAGGTCTATGCTCATCGTGAGGTTGCGACCAGGAACAGGAGCCTCGTCGAACTTGCCATTCTGGAAGCGTCCCTTGATGCGTCCGCGAGCATCTCTCAGCAGAATCTCCATTCCTTTCTCGCCTCGCAAGACGGTTTCATAGGAACGTTCAACGCCAAGCTTACCGATGTAGTCGCCACTTCGGTAGTAATGGTCGGCTTCTATATCCTCAGGACCAACCTCGCCGACGTCTCCAAGCAGGTGAGCCGCATAGGGATAGTTGTATTGGCGAATGCTTCTCTTCTGAATGTAGAAGCCAGGAAAGCGGAAGAGTTTCTCTTGAAAGCGGCTGAACTCCTCGGTCGAGAGTTGGCTCAAAAAGACTTGTTGCGTATAGGAACTGTAGCCTGGATTGCGCTTACGGTCTTTTATCTCCTCCATTCTTCGCTCGTACCATTCGCGAGTTATGTCGAGGCTTTCACAAAGGTCCAGTGTATCAACGCCCACCTGCTCATTCATGATGACCATCACATCATAGGCGGGTTGGTTATAGACAAGCAGCTTGCCGTTTCGGTCGGAAATAGAACCTCGAGCAGGATACTGGATGCGCTTGAGGAAAGCATTGGAGTCGGCACTTATCTTGAAGTCTTCGCTGAGCAGTTGCAGGGTGAAGAGACGAATCAGATAGACAATGATGATGACCGCTGCTGCGCCACCAATTACGTATTTACGCTTTTCGAGCTCATAGTTTCCGTCCATAGTGCCACTTATTTTTTAGGGTTACGGACGTTTTCAACCAATATGATAAGCAACAGGGAAGCGACAAAACTTACTCCCATACTGATGGCGATGTCTTCGATGTGGAAGTAGGAAAATCCTTCGAGGGCGAAGTAAACGAGGTGATGAAGAATAAGGAGCAACGCAATGAACTGCAGGTAGTTCCATCGTCCCATTTCGGAGAAAGATGGATGAAGTTCTTCTTCCGAGTCGCGAGGGGCCATTAATTCAAGTAAAGGAGGCTGGATAAGTGCAATGAATGTCAGGGCTGCACTGCTGATGCCTGCTGTTCCTGCGAAGATGTCTGCTACGAGACCAACTCCAAAGCCCCAAAGCAATGCTTCCGAACGAGAGGTTCCCAGAGGCAATGTGATGACGATGAGCGAGCAAATCAATGGCGCTCCATAGCCCCATGGATGTACCTGGTCGAGTATGAGCACCTGTATCGCCAACAATAGCAGCGCCCAAGCCAATCGCTTTAATGTTTTCGTAATCATTGCGTCAGGAGGGAATCAAGTTCTGCTTTATTGTGGTTGTCGATAACGTTGACGTGCCTGATGTTGGCAAGGTCTGTGCTGAGGAGGATTTCAAGCTCAAATGCAAGGCCGTCACTACTATTATTAATCTCAGCAACTTTGCCAAGGAAGATGCCAGCCGGAAAGACTGACGAGAAGCCACTCGTCTCGACGACATCGCCTTTCTTGATGTGTGCGTGGCGAGGCACATCGTCCATGGATGCCCTCAGAGGCTTGCCGCCTTTCCATTTCAGATAGCCGAAGTATTCCGTTCCTCGCAACCGACAGCTGATACTACTGTGGCTGTTGAGGATGGACATGACAAGGGCGTGATGAGGCGTGACTGCACTGACGATGCCGACCACGCCGGTTCCGCTCACGACGCCCATCTCCGGAGCAACGCCATCGTCGCTTCCTCGATTGATGACAAGCATGTTGTCTCGCTTCCGGACGCTGTTGTCGATGACTTGAGCGGGAATGAGCGTCATGCTTTCAAGCACTTCTGCCTGCATCTTTTGAGTATGCGAGGTGTCAATCTTGGCGAGTGCAAGTTCATGTCGCATGACATCGAGTTGCTGCTGCAGGGCAATGTTCCGACGCATAAGAGACGCATTCTCTGCAGGCATTCGCAGGTATGAGAGAGCCTTTGCTTCCCATTCGTGAACCATTGCGGCTGCAGTATTGGCTTGTGTGAACCAGACGCTGCCCTGATAATGGTTGTACTGGAAAAGCAGGAATCCACTGAGCGCTTCCAGAAGCAGGAAGAGACCCCAGTGGATATAGGCTGTTATGCGCTCGAAAAAATCGTGCACGGATTACATCAGGAAGGCGAAGTTGTTGATGTTCTTCAGCGCCACGCCGGTGCCCTTAGCCACGCTGTGCAAGGGATCTTCAGCAACGTGGAACTCGATGTTGATCTTGTCTGTGAGACGCTTGGCAAGTCCTCTGAGCAGAGCACCGCCGCCTGTCAGCCAGATGCCGTTCTTCACGATGTCGGCATAGAGCTCTGGTGGTGTTTCTTCGAGCGCGCTAAGGACGGCAGTCTCAATCTTTGCGATGGTCTTCTCGAGGCAGTGAGCAATCTCCTGATAGCAGACGGGAACCTCCATGGGAAGTGCCGTGATGCGGTTCGGGCCGTGAACGACGTAGTCTTCCGGAGCGTCTTCTCCGAGGTCGGTCATTGCTGCGCCGACGTGTATCTTGATGCGTTCTGCCATACGTTCGCTGACCTTTACGTTGTGCTGACGGCTCATGTATTCCTGGATGTCTGCGGTCAGTTCGTCACCAGCCACGCGAAGGCTCTTGTCGGCAACGATTCCACCGAGCGAGATGACAGCAATTTCCGTGCTGCCACCGCCTATATCGACTATCATGTTGCCTTCAGGAGCGAGCACATCAAGACCGATGCCGATGGCTGCGGCCATAGGTTCGAAGATGAGATAGACCTCGCGACCGCCAGCATGCTCTGCGCTGTCGCGGACGGCACGAAGTTCCACTTCGGTACTTCCGCTTGGCACTCCGATGACCATCTTCAGGGAGGGAGAGAAGAGGCGGTTGCCCGAGTGAACCATCTTGATGAGGCCGCGCATCATTTGCTCGCAGGCGTTGAAGTCGGCAATCACGCCGTCGCGAAGCGGACGAATGGTGCGAATCTCGGGATTTGTCTTTTCATACATCATCTTGGCCTTGTCTCCGACGGCAATCATGCGCTCCGTCCTGCGGTCGAGGGCCACGACGCTTGGCTCATCGACCACAATCTTACCATCACAGATAATGATGGTATTGGCCGTACCAAGGTCCATTGCTATTTCTTTGTTGAGTGAAAACCAGTTCATCTATGTTATTTACGATTTGACGATTTACTATTTACGATTTTTTCTTCGTTATCCCGTTATTTCGTTATAAGGTCATGACGAGACAACCTTTTTCACCTTTTCACTTTTTTTCAAACCAATTGTGAATGGCGGTGTCGTAGTGGCTGCTGACGCCAAAGGCCTGTGTGGCGAACCACTTACGGTCTTCGAGTTCGCTCTGGGCTCCTTGCTTCTTCAGCAAGTCGAGCAGGGGCTTGTACTCGGCCTTCGAGGGAACGATGATGACGTCGCGGAAGTTCTTGGCTGCTGCCCTGATGAGGCTGATGCCACCTATGTCAATCTTCTCGATGATGTCGGCTTCACTAGCTCCCGATGCCACAGTTGCCTCGAAGGGATAGAGGTCAACGATGACGAGGTCGATGGCAGGGATGTCGTACTGCTTCATCTGCTCCTGGTCGCCCTCATTCTCGCGACGACCCAAAATGCCGCCAAAGACTTTGGGGTGCAAGGTCTTGACTCTGCCGCCCAGGATGCTGGGATAGGTCGTTACGTCCTCAACCTTCTTGCAAGGGATGCCGAGGCTTTCGATGAATGACTGCGTGCCGCCGGTGGAAAGCAGCTCAACGCCTTCTGCATGCAGGGTGCGCAGGATTTCCTCAAGTCCATCTTTGTGAAAGACAGATACTAATGCTCTGTTTATTTTTCTTGTTTCCATTCTTGTTAAATTTTGCGTGTGCAAAGGTACAACATTTCTGCGAAATGAGCCTCATGTTTCGTGTACTTTTTTTGAAAAAATATTGTGAGGAGATTTGGCGAGAAGTTTAGTGCCATTTCGAACGGAATTTGACATTATGCTTTGAGACAGGTAGAATCTGCTTACATTCCGAATTTTCCTGACCGCCTGAGAATGCGACGAAAATGCTCACCCTGTACCTGGGTACGGGACAACGAGAGTAAATGTTAAAATCGTAACTTATTGAGAATGTGCGACATACAGAATACATCAACCGAAAAAGGCAGTCAAAACACCCGATTTCGAGTGTAAAAGTGGCAATTTTGGCCTGTTTTGGGGGGTGACTCGACACGTCGAAACACAAAAATCGACGTGTCGAGTTTGAAAACTTCACGTGTCGAGTTTGTCAACTTCACTAGTGAAGTCGGAAAACTCTCCCTTTCGAGTCAGTTTTTGCGGCACGATTTTGTCAAAACGACTCAGTTTTGCATTCAAAACCGAAGTAGCAAAAAGTAAGCGAAACGGGCAATCAACTTACATTTTTCATTTTTCATTTTTCATTTTTCACTTTTTACAGCCAGCCTTCTTTCTTGTACCACTCGATGCTGGCCTCCACGCCCTGTTCGAGGCTCCATTCAGGTGCAAAGCCAAAGTCGGCGATGGCCGGCTCTATCTCACATTGCCAGTTTCGTTGGGAGAGGATGTTGTACTTGTCGTCGTTCAAAGCGTTCATCTTGCCGGTCAGTCTGCTTATCTTGCCGCTCACCCAGCAAATGGCTCGCAACAGGCAGAGAGGCAGCTTCAAGTGCAGCACCCAAGGATTTCCGAGGTAATGCTGTACGAGGTCGCTGTAACTGCGGCTGTTATAGACTTTTCCGTCGCTGAGGAAGTAGGCTTTACCTTCCGCGTCAGGCGACTTCATACTCTTGAAGACGGCCTGAACAACGTCCTGAACATAGACGAAGGTAATCTCCTGAGGCGTCAAGCCTGCTGCTATGTCGATGTGCTGCTTAATGCTCTGAGCCATAAGGAAGTAGTCGCGCTCACGAGGGCCATAGACACCCGTCGGACGAAGGATGGTATAGGGGAAATCCTGTTGTGCCGTGAGGTAATGTTCGGCAGCCAGTTTGCTCTCGCCATAAACGGTGTTGGGCTTGGGCTCATCAGTCAAAAGGATGGGGGCATAGACCCACGGATTGTCGGCAGACGGCTTGCGAACGGGCTCCTCGCGTATTGCTCCGAAGATGCTCAAACTGCTCAGGAACACGAATCGCTGGGGAACCATCTCTGCCGAGCGCAGCGCGTCGATGAGGTTCTTTGTGCCCTCGGTATTCGTGCGGAAGAAGTCCTCGCGGTGCAGGCACTTCGTGGCTCCGGCAGCATGCACCACGTAGTCCCAGCCTCTGCCGCCCATCTCATCCTTGTAGGCGAGGAGTTGCTCGCGCAGTCGGGCGGGGGTCTGCATGTCGAGCTGTGCGAAACGGATGCGTTCGTCCTGCAGGTAACGGCGACTCGACGTGCCTCGAACGCCTGCCCAGACTTCGAAGCCTCGCTTCAAACCCTCTTCAACGATAAAACTTCCAATGAAGCCTGAGGCTCCGGTTACTAAGAGTTTAGAGTTCATAATTCATAGTTCATAGTTGACTTACGTCGAGCTAAAGCTTCATAGTTCATAAGTCAGAGGTGGGGTTCAGTATCTGTGTGATTGCTTCGGCGAGTTGCTTGGCCTTCTCCGGCGACTGAAGGATGTCGCGAAGGGAGGTGAGAAGGTCTTTGATTTCGGGGCTGGGAGCCGGGGGCAGGGGGCAAGAGGATTGATTTTGGGTGCCAAAGGTATTCTCTTGCTCCTTGCTCCTTGCCCCTTGATCCTCTTCTTTCTCTCCTTTTGAAAGTGCTGGGGCAAGGCTTTCCATAAACCCTTTGAACCGGTCTTCGCTGAGAAATATGGTGTCGTCGCCGCCATCGAGGGCTCCTTCGAACATCGAGTGCTTGAAGCGCAGGCGGTCTATCATGCTCTCCTCGATGGAGTCTTTCGAGACGAGGCTCAGTACCTGGATGGGTGTCTCCTGCCCGATGCGGTAGATGCGACCAATGCGTTGCTCCAGGATGGCTGGGTTCCAAGGCAGGTCGAGGTTGATGAGGATGCTGGCAACCTGTAGGTTGAGCCCCATAGAACCTGCGTCGGTGGAGAGGAAGATGCGGTGGTCGGGGGCGTCCGTGAAGCGTTGGATGAGCTCCTCGCGCTTCTTGGCCGGCACGCCTCCATGCAGGAACTCGTAGGGAATGCCATGGGCATCGAGTTCCGAAGCCACGAGCCGAGCCATGCGCTCCCATTCGCTGAAGATGACTACCTTTGCTGTTCCGCCGCTCAAAGCGTCTTCCAGGATGTTCATCACCTCGCCGACTTTCACGTCGTGCCTGCTTTCTTGGTCTTGGTCGAGGATGAAAGTGCTGTCGGCAAGCATGCGCATCTGGCCGAGCATAAGCAGGAGTCGGCGTCGCTCTTCCTCGCTCAGGTTGTGTGTTCTCGTCCATTTGCTCACCAGACGAGCAACGGCCAAGCGCAATTCCTCGTGGCGGCTGCTCTGTTCCGGCGTCATGGGAATGAGCAGGAACTGGTCAGTTCGCTTCGGCAATTGCAGTTGAACGCTCTGTTTTGTGCGGCGAATGAGCGTGTATTTCAGCTTGTCTCGGATGTCATTAAGGTTCTTATAGCCAACGGCTTTGCCTGTTTCGGGGTCGGTGATGATGTGGTCGAAGCGGAACCGATAGAGTGGCGCGAGGCAATACGGGTCAGCAAGTTGTACGATGGAGACCAGCTCGTCGAGGTTGTTCTCGAGTGGTGTGCCAGAAAGCAGGACATTGTAGTGCGCGTCGATACGCCGTACCGCCCAAGCCAATTGCGTGTTCCAGTTCTTGAGGCGCTGCACTTCGTCCATGACGAGTAAGTCCGTTGAGAGCCTGCCCAGCGCTTTGATGTCGTTGGCGAGGGACTGGTAGGAGACAATCTTATAAGGCGTCGTGGCCTTGTAAAGCTCGAGCCGTCGGGATGCATAACCCTCGACGATGAGCACTTCCTCTCGTCCTGTCCACCTCTCTATTTCGCTCTTCCATTGGTACTTAAGCGAGTTGGGGCAGACGATAAGCACGCTCTCTGCCATCTTCTCGCGGAGGTAAATCTCGGCCAGACAGATGGCTTGCACCGTCTTGCCCAGTCCCATCTCGTCGGCAATGATGGCTTTTCCTGCCTTGAAGGCAAAGCGAACGCCCTCCTTCTGGTAGGGATAGAGCTTGGCTGTGAGCAGGTTGTCCAGCGTTTCGTCCGTGTAAGTTTCCTTGGCAAGGGCAGTTCTCTGGAGTCGTTCGCGCTGACTGATGACCTCCTCCAGCGCGTCGGGATAGCAGCGGAAAGACGGGTCAATGCCTCGTGCCTTCTCGAGGAAGGAGTCGAAGTTCGCGTAGGCTTCAGGACGAAGCACATTTGCCTGGTCGAAGTAGTCCTTTGCTATCGCGGCAAGCTCCTTGCGATGCGCCTCTCCGAAGCGAATGCGAATGCAACGCTCCCCGCGATAATCCATATATATAGATGTGTAGTCGGGCTCCTCGTTGTGCACCTCCCTCCCCTCTGCCTGCAGCCAAAGCTTCACGCCTTCCACGTGCTTGCAAGTGCCGAGGCCAGATGTGCGGAAGTCAGGGCAAGAACAGTAGTTCCAAGGACTGTAGGCACCTCGATAGATGACCTTGTACTGGCTGCGCGACTTCGGGTTGCGAACCTGATATTCTCCCGGGCCGAATGGCGCTCCGAGTTCACTGATGATAAAGCGTTCGCGCTGTGCCTGTTGCCTTCTCAAGGCAACTTGCCACTCCTCGAGCCCCATTTCAGCAGGTTTTATGGTGTTGCTGAGCCGTCGTTCTCTGCTTTGATAGGTTTCCATATCCTTCTTTTTCTGCAAAGGTACGAAATAAATTTGGATTAAGGATTAGCATTTAGATAAATTTTCGTACCTTTGCAGCAGATTAATATAATAAGGTGTTCTATGATTGATCTGAATAAAGTTGCCATTATCGCAGGCGAACACAATGTGACTTACAGCGAACTGCTTAAGCGCGTGGCGCAGTTTGCGCGAAAGACACCGAAAGGTAAACAGACCAAGACTGTCATCTTTAGTGAGAACCGCGAGGGCTGGGCGTATGCTTTCTTTTCTGTATGGCTGAACGAAGGCATTGCGGTGCCTGTGGATGCTTCGAGCACCGCAAGTGACGTGGCCTACATCCTGAACGACTGCAGGCCCGATGCTATTTGGGTGTCGAAGGAGAAGGAGCCAGTGCTGGAGGAAAGCCTCGCCGCCTTCAATGGCGAAGAGAAGCCTAAGGTTTTCATTATTGACGATTACGAAGGCTTGTCGCTTCAGGACGAACCAGCATGTTCCATTCTTCCTTGGGCAGCACTTTCCGAACCGGATAACGACGATACAGCAGTCATCATATACACTTCCGGCACCACCGGTTCTCCGAAGGGCGTGATGCTCAGCTATGCGGCTTTGAAAGCCAATGTGCACAGCGTGTCGTACGACGTGCCTATCTTTACGGAGAAGCGTCGTACACTAATCTTGTTGCCTCTTCATCACATCCTGCCGCTCATGGGCTCCCTCATCGCTCCTCTATACATGGGAGGTGGCGTTGCCATAAGTCCTTCTCTCTCTGGACCCGACATTATGGATACGCTTCAGCGAGGGCAAGTAGGCATCATGATAGGTGTGCCTCGACTCTGGCAGACGCTCTATGTGGGCATCAAGAAGAAGATTGACGAGTCGCCCGTCGCCCGTATGCTCTTCGCTCTTTGCAGCGTTTGCAAGAGCAGGACGCTCAGCCGTCTGGTGTTCAGCTCCGTTAGGAAGAAGATGGGCGGACGCATCGATTACTGCGTCAGCGGCGGTGCTGCTTTGGACAAAGAGATAGGTGAAGGCTTGCGTACGCTTGGCCTCGATGTCCTCGAGGGCTATGGCATGACGGAGACAGCCCCAATCATCGCCTTTACTCGCCCTGGCGATTACATCCCAGGCTGCTCTGGACTGCCCTTGCCAGGCGTGGAGTGCAAGCTGGTGGATGGCGAGCTTTGTGTAAAAGGACCGAACCTGATGAAGGGTTACTACAACCGTCCCGAGGAGACGGCACAAGTTATTGATAGCGACGGCTGGTTGCACACGGGCGACCTTGCGCAATTTGATTCCATCGGACGCGTTACGATTACTGGTCGCACGAAAGAGATTATCGTTCTCAGCAACGGCAAGAATGTGCAGCCCAGCGAGATAGAATACAAGCTCGAGAAGTACGAGACCTTCGTCAAGGAAGCAGCAGTCGTGCAGGATGGCGACATGCTTCGTGCCATCATCGTGCCGCAACCGACCTGGGCTTCAACGCTGACCGATAACGAGGTTGCCGACAAGTTAAAGCGCGAGGTGTTGGAGCCTTACAACATGACCGTTTCGGCTTACAAGAAGATAATGAGCGTGCTTGTCTATCGTGGCGAGCTGCCCAGAACAAGACTCGAGAAGCTCCAGCGCTATAAGCTTGGTGCCATCTTGAAAGAAGGGCAGGGAGCAAGGACTAAGGAGCACGAGGCTCAGCCCGAACCGGACAGCGAGGAGTATCGTCTCATCAAGAGTTTCATCGAGCAGGAAAAGGGCGTAAAGGTTCATGCGGCAGACCATATAGAGACTGACCTTGCCCTGGATTCGCTCGACAAGATAAGCCTGCAGACATTTATCGAGAACACCTTCGGTACCTCAATTGGTGTGGATCAGATGCCAGGCTTCTCCAATATCGAGGCTTTGGCTCGCCATGTGGCTGCCGAGAAGACGAAGATGGAGGCAGAGGAAGTGGACTGGCACCAGCTTCTCACAGGTCCTGTCGATAACTTGCCTTTGCCCAGTTCAGGCTTTGCTTACCGTTTTGTGTCGCGTCTGCTCAAGGGATTCTTCTGCCTCTACAATCGTCTTAAAGTAAAGGGCGAGAAGAACATCCCCGCGAAGGGTGCTTGCATCATTGCCCCCAACCACCAAAGCTTTGCCGACGGCCCGCTTGTGCTTGCAGGCTTGCCTTGGAACCAGCTCAAAGAATACTATTTCTATGCGACGGAAGAGCATGTCCGCAGCAATTATCGCAAGCGTATGGCGGCTCAGAGCAACGTGATTGTCATGGAGCGTGCCAACCTGAAGAACTCCATTCTGAAGCTCGCGAAGGTGCTCAGGGAAGGGCATCGCGTCGTTATCTTCCCTGAGGGAGCACGCTCGCACGACGGCGGAACAGTGCCCTTCAAGAAGACCTTCGCCATCCTTGCCAAGGAACTGGATGTCCCCATCGTGCCCGTCTGCATCCGTGGCGCCTTCGAAGCCTTGCCTCGCGGCAGTGCCTTCATGAGGCCCAAGCACATCGAGGTGAAGTTCCTCCAAGCAATCAAGCCCTCGGAAAACGATTCTTATGAAGATTTGACCCGTCAGACACAAGATGCAATCGAAGCGCTTTTGGCCCATTAAGACTGAGCTCGGTAACACTTGGACGCACCTTGCTGGAGCCATCTTCGCTTTGAGTTCCATCTGGTTGGTGTGGCTTGCAGCCGATGTCAGCTGGCAGATGGCGTTCGGTGTCATCTGCTTCATTGTCGGCATGTTCTTCATGTTCCTGAGCAGCACCGCTTATCATTGGGTAAGAGAGGGAAAGACGAAGGACGTTTTGCGCAAGTTCGACCACATCAGCATCTATGTGATGATTGCCTGCAGCTACACCCCCATCCTCATCGGGGTAGTGGGCGGCTGGCTTGGCTGGACGGTGTTTGCCTTCCAATGGCTGGTCGTGATAGGCGGCATCTTCTATAAAATCTATGCGATAGGGCGTTGGCCGCGGCTCTCGCTGGCAATCTATCTGATTATGGGATGGAGCATCGTCCTCATTGCCGAGCCGGTAATCAAGGCTTTGAAGCCAGCAACCTTATGGCTTCTCCTTGC
>ODAI014498091.1_pt1 | contig 18137 bp, 18 predicted proteins | sample 1539321 | NCBI WGS metagenome assembly ODAI01 (sample SAMN02144231, study PRJEB22623) | gut metagenome | biome: sheep rumen | host: Ovis aries | place: New Zealand | reverse complement strand
GTTATGTGGGTATTGAAATAATATTGTTAACACTTAATTATATTGGAATTAAGATTTAAATTATAATAAAAATAGCTGTTTTCAATTAATAAAGGATGTTGGGGGGGGGGGGTCAAGAAAAATTATTTTCTTTGACCTTTAGGGCGAGGAGCTTCTTTCCGAGTATTGTTTGCTTCAGTACGGTTAATTCTGTTTAATCGTTCTTTCCAACCTATTCTGTTAATGTTTTCAGAATTGAAACTTACTTTTTCTTTTGACTCTTTTTCTGTTCTAATATGAGGTGTTTCTTCATTTTTACGTATGATTTTTATTTCAGGCTCTTTTAAGGTTATGTTTTGGACTTGTTTTTTAATAGGATTTTTAATCTTATCGATACTGCTTCTCATATTTTGTTGTCTGTTGATATTCATATCGAAAATCTTCTTATTTTCAAATTTAGGTTTTAGAATGATTTCTTCATTTGAAACAGTCTTTTCTTCTTTAACAACATGGTCTATGTTTTCGGTTGCAGTGTCCTTTTTGTCATGTTCTATGATGATGTCGTCTGTGGTGTCCTTTTTGTTGTGGTCTATGATGATGTCGTCTGTGGTGTTCTTTTCGTTGTGGTCTATAATGATATCATCTGTATTGTCCTTACTTATTATTTCATTAAGATATTCCTCTTCTTCTTTATCTTCTTTTTTGAATCGAATGTTTAATTTATCAACAAAGTTGTCATCTTCTGTTTCTTCTTCTGTTATGTTTTGATGTATTTCCTCAGATGTTGGAGTTGTTTGGGTAACATGAACCTGTTGAGGATGGAACGTTCTTTTAATAGCATCTTTTAAAATGCTGAAAGAGCTTTTTGCACCAGTATCAACAGTTGTTGTATTATTGTTGGTATTATCTTCAGATTTATCCCTAGATTTAAATGGGTTCCATAAATCCGGTTGTATACTTCCACGTCTGCTCTGTTTTTGTGATGTAATTTCTTCTATTTCTGTTTCAATATCTTTGAATGGATTTTTATTGTTTCGTATATACTCATTTAACCATGGTGCTAGAGGGTAATCACTTATTCTATCAATAGCTACCCATGTGTGGGTTTCATAGTCTTTTGAAAGAAGTAATTCTCCATTTAAAATAGTTCCTTCCATAATCACGTTGACTTCTTTTTCCTGTTTATCTGAATAATCAGAGATTCCTATGATTTTTCCAGGATATACATAGTAACCTATTTCTTTTTGAACATTATTGATTACCGTTTCATCAAAACTTTGTTCTTCAGTAAATAAAGATCCAGGTAAATCCCAAATAGGCTTGTTATCTTCCTCTTCTTTCTTTTTTAGAAGAAGAATTTTATCCTGTTCATTATATATTGTTGTTTTAACGTACATTTTAAATGTTTTCATTTTTTTAAACATCCTTTAATCATTTAATTATCAAAATTAAAACATTGTATTACTTATGTAATTAATAGATACTATTTATTTTATTTAAACTTATTATTATTTTTTTTCTAAAAAATAGTTTATTTTAAAAAAATAATAAAAGAGGGTGGTTAAACTGTTGTAGTATTATTTGCAACACTTGGTGTTTGATTGTTTGCTCTTTGTTCTCCATAGAATGTTTTTTCTAAATTCAAATTATGTAACATTTGACTAAACTCTGGATTATCATTTAATATCTTTTTAATGTTATTGTTTACTGTTTCTAACTCTTTTACACTATCTTCCATTTCAATGTTAGCACGGTTTATTGAACTTTGAGCATCTTCTGGACTTTTTTCTCCTTTAACATATTGTGAAATAGCATTTAATGTTGAAACAGTTGCGTTTAAATTTTTAGATTCCAATTCTAATCTTTTAGTTTGATTGGCGATATATTGTTCTTTCGTTTCGTTGTTGTTTGCATATTTTAAAGTTTCATTTAGTACTTTAATTTCTTCAGAATATTTTGGCATTATCTCATTATTTATTGTGTTGATTAATACATCGACATCTGTACTGTTTTGGGTATTGAATTTTTCTGTTATTGATACTAGGTCTTTTTCGATAGCACTTGCATTTTGTAAGTTTCCATCATATTGTTCAGATAGAACTTTTTCTTGATAAGGTGCATAGAAAAATGTGTATCCTGCGATTATTGCTGCAATTAATATTATTATTATTGCTATAATTTTTTTATTCATATTATCACCTTATATTGGTATTATTTTTGTTGATTTATATTTAAAGTACTTATGTAATTTGTTTTATAATATAAATATTTATTATGTTTGAATGTTATAACTAATATATAATTATTACAAAATGAAGGGTATATTTTTTGGATATATTTTTTTTATTCCTATAAATATGGTGTACTTATGAATAGTGATGAATCGTCAAGGCTTGAAATTAATTCTCAAAACAAAGAAATTATTCGTGAAGTATTCGAATTAGAAGCTAATGGACATAAAGATGCTAGAGAATTATTTAAAGATGAGATAGCAGGATTTTTAATTAGAACAGAGGATGGTTCGTATACTTTATCTTCAGATAAGAGAAATGACGAATCAGAGACATTACACAGCAAATTTGGTGCACGTACTGAAGCGTTTGAAAAATTTGTCATACCATCTAAACTTTTGGAAAAAGCAAAAGAAAATTCAGTAATTAAAGTACTGGATATTTGTAGTGGAATAGGGTATAATGTTTCAGCTTTATTGGATTATCTAAATGATTGTGATGTTGAAATTGAGGTTGATATGGTTGAATCATCCTTAGAAACTATTGCAACCACCTTGTTTATACCTGATATTTGTGAATCACATAGTTATGTTAAAAAAGCCATAGAATCTTATTTGATAGATAAAGGTTATTTGCATTATAATAAAGTTTTAAGTAATATACCATCAAATATAAAGTTAAATATTCATGTTTGTGATGCAAGAGATTATATAAAAAATTGTAATGAAAAGGAATATGATGCTGTATTTTTAGATCCGTTTAGTCCGGCTAAATGTCCTGAATTATATTCAGTAGATTTTTTCACAAAATTAATGGAATATTTAACACCTACTGCACTTATTTTAACATACACGGCTGCGAGTCCGGTTAGGGCAGGAATGGTAGAGGCAGGAATGCATATTGGTGAAGGTCCGAGAGTTCATAGAAGTGGTGGAACTATTGCTTCAAGATCTGCTGATATGATTGATACTCCTTTATCATTCAGTGATATTAAAGTAATATCATTAAGTGATGTTGGTATTCCGTTTATTGATCCTTATTTAACTGATGATTATAGTACAATCATGGAAAGAAGGCAGGGGCAGCGTAAGAAGGTAAGGGGAATAACGATGTTTCCTTCTTCAAATAAGTTACCTAGATATTTGGGTTTAAATCCTGATGATATTGAGGATGTTTCTTTGGCGGATAAATTGAATGGTTATGTGCAAAATATGGGTTTTAACTCTATTGATGATGATAGGATTATTTCCTTGTTGGATATAGATAAAAATCAGCCTAGTAGTAATCAAATTCTTGAATTAAAAGATAAACTGTTTGATTTGTTGTCAAAAAATTAAAATAGGTTAAACCTATTTTTTTTATGTCCACATGTCATATCTGATTCTGTTGTGTTTTTTGCTTGTAATGTTTATTCCGGTTATATCACCTACTATGTAAACGTCGATTATCCATACTGGTTTGTATGGATCTATTTCTAAGTGTGTTATATTTTTTAATCTGAAGCTTATTTCTTCTTCTATTGTTTCTTTTGTTTTAAGTGTTGTGTATGAATTTAGGTGGCAGTTTACTATGAATGTGTCGTTGTAACAGATTTTGTGTCTGATTTTTCTTAGTATTGTTGATGTTATGTAGTTCATGTTGCTTATTACGCATGTGACTGGTGTTAGGTTGTATTCTTTTTTTAATTCTAATTCTTTTATTAATTCTTCTGGTTTGGCGTATTCTAGAAAGTATATGAATGGGTTTTCTGATTCTTTTAGGAAGTATTTTAATTGTTTTTTGTTCATATTGCTTTCAAAGTTTGTTAGCATTTCATCTAATTCTTTGGGGTTTGATGTTTCTTTGAATTGTATTAGTAATTCTTTGTTGTCACGTTTTTTTAATTTCATAATACCATTCTTCACTCCTTAAACATTGTATATATTTTTTCATTTAATATTTTATAATTTTTAATATATAATACTTTTCATTAAAATATTTATATAATTGAACATTTAATAATAATTATGGATTCAAAAGGAATATTTAACATTGAAATATTGATATCATTAATGTTTTTAATAATCATCTTTTCATTACTTTTATCACTATCAATAACAGAATTCACAGCTATAGACGAAACCCAAAATCGAAAAGAATCAAGAATCATAACAAATGATATCAGTGAAATAATAAACAAAGTATATCAAAACGAGAATGGCTACTCAATACAATATAAGTTACCCTCCAAAATAAACAAGGAAACTTACATTTTAAAAATAAACAATACCGGCGTTTACATTAACTCCCATTATCAATTAACCTATTCCAATCTTCTTCCAAACCACATATTAAAACAAAATAATTACTATTTAGACGCAGGTAATGTATATACTTTCACTAAAAATAATAATACAGTAGATATTACTAAAAATTAATAAAAACACGATTAAAATAACATATAAAACAAGGAGGACATTAATGAATAATAAGGGACAAATAACAGTAGAATACATCATTATAATATCCATAATATTGTTAATACTAACAATCACACTAACAACCATCACAGACCAAACAGAAAAAAACATAATACTAACATCAGCACAAGTAGGAGCACAAATAGGAATAGATAAAAACGCCTACGCAATGTACTACAACGACACATTCAACAATTATCAAGAAAACTATCCAAAACTCCTAAACCCCACAGAAATAAAAATAATCCAAATAAATCTAACAGAATCAAATAACCAAATAGAATTACAAGTAACACTACACACAAACACAAAATTAAATTCAAACGAAAAATACATAATCGGCTCAAGAGTAAACTATTACGTACGAAAAACAATCGCAGAAACATACAACAAAAAAAGCAACGACACATACTACGAAAATATACAAATAAACAATCAAAAAATAAAAACAAAAATAGTAAAATGGGTATAAATGATTATATAATATTTCCTTTAGCGAAATAAGCAACCATAATACCTATTAAACCGAAAACAATCCCAATAATCCAAATAATATGAACAACATCATTCTCTTTCATAGGTTTTTTCAGAATAGATCTGATTAAAGAATTAAATCCAGAAGATGGAGCAACAAGCCGTCCCTCCTCATCAACCTGAGTAGGTTTAAAATTCTGTCGTTCCATAACTCCAGCACTATAAAACTTAAGCAAACCATCAATAATATTAGGCAACAAAACAATAAACGCAATAATTTTAACTCTCCCAATAAAAGCAATGATAGCAATACAAGCACCAATAATTAATGTTCCAACATCACCCGGAAATACATTTGCAGGATACTTATTAAAGAATAAAAATGCAATCAAAGCACCCAACATTGAAAAAGATATAATTGCAACATCAAACTTATTCATTATAACACATGAAAACGTTAAAGATGTCAAAGCAATTATACCAAGACCAGTTTCAATACCATTCAATCCAGCTAACATATTAGTAAGATTAGAAGCAATTGAAACAGCAACCGGTATGATTAACATATAAACAATACCAACATTAGGAGGAGTAACCCACATAATAGGCAAACCAGCAATCCACAATAATATCAACTTTTCCTTAGAAGTTAACATTATCAAATCATCAACCATACCAATTATACCCGTAAGTAAAATAACAATAAGAGTAATAGTTAACTGCGATTGCCATTCAGGACATAAATAAACCCCAACCATAATTGCAATGGCAAAACCTAACAAGATTCCAATACCACCCATCTCTGCAACTTCAGGTTTGGATAACTTATGTATATCTTTACCCACAATATCAGCATTCTTCAATCTTTTAATTAAGGTAGGCATAACTAAAAACGTAATCAAAAACGCAATCAATCCACAAAAACCTGAGGTTAACAATAATTGTGTTGAATTCAATTAATCCACCCTCTTAATCATTTAAATTATTATTTTTAAGAATATAATAAATTGTTCGAATAGGAATATCCAATTTTTCAGATATTTTCTTCACAGGAGTACCATTATCCCTCATCATAAAAATTTCCTTTTTAGTTTTTTCAGAATATTTAGATTTAGGACCTTGTTTTAACTTATTTTTCTTAAGATAATAAACAGTTTTACTACTAATATTTAATCTGGATGCAATGGTTTTAACACTCAATCCTGATTGTAACATCTCATCAATCTCTTCCTTTAAAGTATCATCATATTTTTTTGGCCGTCCTCTGCTTTCTATAATATTTATTGAAACTCCTAACTCAGCTAAAGCATCCAAATATATTTCAGAAGTTCGTTCATATAAGCTCAAAGGACAATTAATTTCTTCAAGATCAGGATTTTCATCTAAAATTTCAATAATTAACTTTGAAGACAATGGTTTTGTAACATGTACTTTTGAACTCATAAAATCACTTATTAATTAATTCCAAGAATTTTTTGGCTTTTTTAGTCGTAGGCTTCTCAATTTTATTAAGAGCATTCTTCTCTTTAATAGCTTCTTTAGGATCAACATGCATTAGTTCTGCAGACTTATTGAGTGATATATCACACTTATTATTAATTGCTATAGCACCAATAGCCTCCTGATTAGGTTTAAGATGTAATTTCTTTATTTTACCTTCAAGTTCAGATTTATACTGTATTGTTTCTTTCATATTGCTTAACGAATCAATATTTTCACCATTATCTCTTAACAGGGTGACAACATCCTTCGGAAAATGATATTCAAAAACCTTAATCTGATTAGAATCTAAATTTGGCCTAAGGTTAGGAAATGGACCAGAATAATTGTTACGTCTACTTTCAGTAGTGGTTAAATAATATTTGAAAATATCCCACAAGAGCAAAGTTTCAGGAGTATCCATATAAAAATGCTTTTTAATAAAGGTCTTTTTTTCAAGGTCTTCTCTTAACTCCCTGTCCAAAACCCTGTCCTTGTTCATTAAATTATTTTTCTTCAATTTAATGTACTTTAATTCTTCTTCTAACTCTATACGTTCATCAGCTTCACGTGCAAGTTTACTTGCATCATTTCTTGCTTCTTCCAAAAGTTTCTGATAAGTTCTGATCTTATCCATATTTCGGATATGTGAAGGTATAATATCATCAATATGTTTGTTAACAATATTCTCTGAATACTGTAAATAAGCTATAGCTAATGCATTTTGAACATATTTGTCATTAATTAAAGAAGGTTTTTTGTGGTTGAACTGTAACAGTTCTATTCTAACATTTGGCCCATATCTTTTCCGCAGTTCTAACTCATAATTAGATTCATCTGCATAATCAATATTAGCCTTTTTACTAATCCATTTATCACTCTTTTCATCTTTAACTTTTGCAATCACAGTAACACTTTTAACCAAACCTCTTTTTTCCTGTTTCATAACTTTAATAATATTTCTATATGCTTCAAGACTGTACTTGGTTAACTGTGATCTTTTTAACAAATATTCTCCGCCTAATGGTAAATATTTGATGAGTTCTAACCTACAAATTCCACTATTGTTTGGATGTATTTCAAAATCTTCTGATGAACATTCACAATGTATTCCTTCAATATCAAATTCATCATTAAATTCTAAAATATTTTCAATAGTGTTCTTTTTATAGTTTTGTCCACATTTTTTACATTTAATAGTAGTATATTCTTCTAAGTGACCTATTGCAATTTTATGGGATGCAATAGCAGATTTGACTTGGTCTAAAATATTCTTTTTATTGGATGCTTTAATACGGAAATATTGTGCATGTCTTGATTGATCATGCACATCATCAGGTATAATCTCCTGGTTAGCATTTCCTTTACCAAATCTTTTTAAAGCACTATAAGGAGAAGTAAAACCCCTAATTTCCATCTTATTCCTAAGATTTTGCAGTTTTTCCAAGTTCATTTTAAGATATGTGTAAATATTAATAAAATCATCAAAGTCTTCAATACTTTCTGCAAGGATAGGTTTATGCTGTATCTCTTTTAAATACTTCTCACTTTGTGTCACTAAGAATTCGCTCATTTTATATGTTCACCAACATTTCCTTCTGTTGTTAAAAGTTCCATGCTGTCAGTTGCCAGTAACATACCGTTTGATTCTACGCCAAATAATTTTGCTGGTTGAAGGTTTGCAACAACAATAACTTTTCTGTCAATAAGCTCTTCAGGTTCATATCTTTTTGCAAGTCCTGCAACAACTTGTCTTATTTCATCACCTAAATCAACTTGTAATTTCAATAAGTTTTTTGAACCTTCTATACGTTCAGCTTCTTTAATTTGTCCAACAACTAAGTCTACTCTTCCAAATTCATCTATACTAATTAAGTCACTCATATTTTCATCCTCTTCATTTTCATCTAATGAATATAATTTTTCTTTTTCTTCTTCTATTACTTTATCTTCAATTTTAGCAAATAATGGTTTAGCCTTTTTAATCTCATGACCAGGTTCTAAGAAAACCTTTGATTCTTCCCAAGAAACAGCCGGAGTTCTGTTATCAAAGTCCATAAATCCTTTAACATTTTCGGTAGGCATACCAATTACTTCACGTATTTTTTGAACAGATTCCGGAATGTAAGGAGTTAACAATACTGCTAATTCATGAACAAGTTGGTTTGATAAATATAAACATGTTCTTGCACTGCCTTCATCTTCTTTAACAGCCTTCCAAGGTTTTTTATCATTAAAGTATTTGTTAGCATACTTTGTCACTGTCATAATTTCCTGTAATCCATCTCTGAATTCAAAAGTATCAATACAACTAGCAACAATATCTGGTAATGCCTTAATTTTTTCTTCAAATACTTTATCATCTTCAGAATATTCTCCAGGCTCTGGTATTTTTCCATCAAAGAACTTATTTGTAAAAGTAAATGTTCTATGAATAAAGTTTCCAAGATTATCTGTTAATTCATTATTTATTCTTCTCTGGAAATCATCCCATGAAAAATCAGTATCCTTATTTAAAGGTGCATTAATCACCATATAATACCTTAATAAGTCACTATTAAATTTATCTAGGAAATCTTTTACCCATATCACCCATCCTTTACTTGTGGACATTTTTCGTCCTTCAAGAGATAAATATCCTCCACCAATAACAGAATATGGTAATTTATAATTTCTTCCCATTAACATACTAGGCCAAAATATTGTATGATGATATATGATGTCTTTACCAATAAAATGAACAGTCTTATCATCCCAATACTCTTTCCAGTCCAAATCATGTTTTAATGCCCATGTTTTTGCAGAAGATTGGTATCCAATAAATGCTTCTGCCCAAACATATAATACTTTGTCTGTAGCTGTATCAAGAGGTACAGGTATTCCCCATTTCATGTCACGAGTCATAATCCAATCTTTAAGACCTTCATTAACCCATTCTTTGGCAAAGTTTTTAACATTTTTAGGCAATTTATCATTAGAATATATCCATTCCTTCAATGGTTCTTCAAATTCATGAAGTTTGAAATAGTACTGTTCTGATTGTTGTACATGAGGAGTTCCATCACATATAAGACAATGTGGCTCCACAAGTTCTGTTGGATCTAGATGACGACCACATACTTCACACTGGTCACCCCTTGCTCCCTCACTTTCACAATGTGGACAAGTACCCTCAACGTATCTGTCAGGTAAACTTCTTTTACAATTATCACAATAAAGCTGGTCTATAGTTTTTTCATATATGTATCCTTTATCATATAATTCTTTAAAGAACTCTTGAGCCATCTGATAATGTGTTTCATCTGTTGTTCTTCTAAAACTATCCAATGAAATATTACAGGCTTTCAAATCATTACCAATTAATTCATGGTATTTGTCAGTAATATCCTTCGGACTGATATTTTCCTGTTCTGCCCTTACAGCAATAGGAGTACCATGCTCATCAGTTGAACATACCATAACAGTATCTACACCATTCATACGATTATACCTAGCATAAATGTCTGCAGGAATATAAGTGGAACGTAAATGCCCTAAATGGCAAGGACCATTAGCATATGGCAATGCACAAGATATAAATAGTTTGCTCATTTTATTTTATCCTCCCAAATTAATTATAAATAATAAAAAGTTAACTTCATTAATAAATTAAAAAAATAATTCTTTGATTAAGTTATAATAATATATGTTAAGAATAACTTATCTATTTTGCTATATTTTCTAAAAATTTGGTAAAATAAATAATTCTCTAAAATATTATTAGTGTATAGAATATAGATATTATAATATCATGATAAAAACACCTTATATAAATCCATTTAGCAGTGATGCTAAAGAAATTGTAAGTAAACTAGGCCAAGTCGAATCACTAGACGAACCCAACCCACTATTAAGCAACATAGTTAATCATACAAGAGGACAAAATTTAAGCGACCGCCGAACATTACCAGAAACCATCAAAGAATTAGCACAAGCAAGATATGAATGGTTCCTATTCAAAAAAACAATAGATTCAAACGAAAAAAAATACGAATACCTCTTTAATCCAGATATCTATGAATACGACGTAGTAGCATTCTACCTATTATGTCAAGCAATAGCAATAAAATACGGACCAGATAGCCATGAAACAAGATTAATACTTGACTGTGAAGAAAACATAATCTCACAAAGACTAGAAATACTTAAATCAGAATCAAACGATTTCCAATCAAGCATTCTAAGAAAAGCACTAAACCAACTAATAGACACTAACAACATCCACTGGACAGACCTAAAAGAAATATTCGATCTAGGAAAACTTGACATAAACGAACTACTCCTATCAAATGGAAAAGTTATAATAGAATATGAGGATTTTATAGAAGAATTTGGACACCTAATCCATAACAGAGACCCAAGAACAATGTACGAAGTAACAGCAGGAGTAAACATCAAATCAAAACTATTACTTAACCTAATCAGATTAAACACCAAAAAATACATAGAAACAGTACACGAAATGTCCGAAAGAATGGTAGAACCCAACCCCCTACTAATAGAATTAGCAGAAAAAATAAAAGAAATTCAACAAGAAGCACAAACAATGAAATATGCCACAACAGGAAATTCCCAGTACATTGATGATAAACCAGTAAGCTATGAATTAGAAGCATTCCCACCATGCGTAAGAAAATGCATGCAAGGAATAAAAAGTGGTGGAAGAAATGATGCAATAGTATTATTCTTAACACCATTCATCTCATACTCAAGATTATGCCCATCAATATTTGCAAGACAAGAACAAAACATGAAAATATCAGATGTAGACCCATCATTAGAAATAACACACAACGAAATAATACCAATGATATACGAAGCAGCACAGGCATGCAGCCCACCATTATTCAAAGATCAACCCCAAGAAAAAATAAACATAAACTCAAAATTAGGTTTTGGAATGCACTCAGAACTAAAATTAGACCATGAAGGAGAAACACAATGGTACACTCCAATGAGCTGCGAAAAAATAAAACTACACATGCCAAACCTATGCACACCCAACAAGGACTGTAAAAAAATAGGAAACCCAATAACATTCTATAACAGAAAAAGAAGACTAATGAAAAAAGACAACCAAAATAAAGGGCAGGTAGATAATAATGGAGATTGAACTAAAACCTGCATCAAAATATGAACGAAAAATATTTTATAGAGAAGAATGGGATGTGAATAATGTACCAAGCTTCGTACTAGATTCATTAACCAGCAGAGAATTCGGATTCGACCACTTCGGACAAGGACCAAACGACAGATACAAAACATTTCAAGACCCACTAAGACTAAAACGCTTCATTAAAGCAAAACAACCCTTCGCAGCATACTGCTCAGTAGCATTCTACAATAATCCTAACCAAAGAAAAGGCTGGCAAAAATCCGAACTAGTATTCGATGTAGATGCAAAAGATGTTCCAATAAGAACATGCGACTGCAAAGAAGGCCAAGTATGTGACAAATGTCTACATCAAGCAAAAGAAATAGTTCTAATGATAAAAGACGTGCTAAAAGGAGAAATGGGACTAAAAAACATTAACATGATATACTCAGGCAGAGGATACCATGTACGAATACTAGATGAAAATATCATGGAAGCATCCAGTGAACTAAGAGGTCAAATAGTACAATATGTGATAGGAGCAAAAGAACCCGACTTAACCAATTCATTAGGATTCACAAACCTACAACCCTTCATCATACCATACGGATATTCCAAGAACTTTACAAAATGGTCAAAATACACAATACTCCATTTAACAAAAAATTCAAAACTAGACAACGTAAATAAAAAATTATTAAACGATGTCCTAAAACACCGTCATGTACTAGAAGATAATGCATGGGGAGCATTCCGTTCAAAAATAGGTCCAATAAGATATAATAAGGTTTTAAGTGCAGTTGCCAGAATAAACATGAATATCACAGATACAAAAGTATCCATAGACCTAAAACGTATACTAAGACTCCCATCTACATTGCATTCAAAGGTAAGTATGAAATCAACACTAATAAAAAATATTGAAACATTTGATCCATTTGATGATGCAGTACCAAAATTTGTTTATAAAAGAAAATAATGAAAAAAAAATTATCTGACTAACTTATAATCAGGGAATAAGTGCATAAACAACTGTTCATAATCCTCATTATTTTCTTCATCAATTAAATCAAAAACACTGCTTAAAACATAATTCTCAGTAATTTCATCCTTAACATTTTTTCCTAGTTTTAAAATACTTCTATTTTCTTTTTTAACAATGTTCTCAATCATTTCAGGAACGCTAGTATACTTTCGTTCAGAAATAGAAATCCATTTATTGCCACGAATATAAGCATTAGGGTACTTGTTTTTAAAATTCACACCATTCTCATGAAACCTAATCTGAGGTCCATTATGAATTTTAACATTGGACAATCTACTAAATTCATATTCCAGAATTATATGAGCAATATTATCACTATCAATATAATAACTATTTTCAATAACCCTAAAATCATACATCTCAGAAACCTTAACAAAAGAATTCATAGTTTTATTTATCTGAGGATATATCACATCATCAGGCAAATCAGGAACATTAAAAGACAAAACATAACAATCAGTGCCTCTTTTCCTGAATTCTTCACACAAGTCATCTCCTGAAACAGAAATAACCCGATCCCTGAAATAATCTTTTTTAGGATCTGACAAAAAGTTTCTACAAGCAACAATAAACTCCGAAAATTTCTGCATAGACAAGGCAGAAGCAACATTACGATTCTTATCAACAGGATCAATAACAATCAAAGGATCCTTAAACTTATCACTAGTTCCATACTCCTCCAAATCAATCCGGTACCTGTTATGCCAATGATTTGCAGCATGATAAACAACATTTTCAAAACTATGATATTCCAGAATCAATAATTCACATAAATATCCTGAAAAACCGCTAACTTTATAATTAGCACCATAAGTATTGACAGAACCCATAAACTTTTTAAGTAACAACACCTGCCTTGTTTCATCTTCTGTCATATGGCTCTGAATATAATCAGTATGTAAAATAGTTCTATCAACAGCAGACTTCAGTTCACTTGAATCACTAATTTTATAACAAGGAACAAAATCCACTTCATAACCATCTATAATACCAGTAGTATAGGGATGAGATGCATATCTTATTTCAGGAACACCTCCAACCTTCTCAATACAATAATTTCCAAACTCTAACCCATACTCCTTAAGCTTATCCTCAGAGTAAGTTAAAGGAAATGTCATAAAAATATCAATATCAGATTTACCCATTAAAGAAGTATTTTTTGCCATTGAACCAACCAATCTACAGGTTATATCAACATTTTTACTTTCAGCATAATCAGTTATAATTTCAATCAGTTTATTCGAAAAATTCAAAACCTTTTCTCTGTCCTCAACGGATGGTTCTATTTCACTTATTAATTCATTATAGATAATATCACCAAAAAAATAGTTAATAAAAAAAAATATTAAGAGAAGATGGGGGGATGATTTATGTTTTTTTAGCACTAACAATAGTTATAGGGTTTAATGCTTTCATCATAACACCCCTATCAAGTATAGTTCCACGAGATACATTTAATGTAACTACTTCAGGTTCTGCACCTAACTCCTTAAGCATATGCACGGCATCAGTAGCAGTTTCAAGAACTATTGAAGTAATAATAATTCTACCACCTATAGGAAGCTTCAAATATCCGGTTTCAATTAAATTTTCAATATTTCCGTTGCTGCCTCCAATCATAAGTTTTGTGAAATCTTCAATATCATCTAAAGCAGCAAGACCCTCTTTTTCTATAAGTTCTACTTTATTTTGAACACCAAATTTTTCCAGATTGCTCCTAGTGGTTTTAATAGCATCAGGGTTCATATCTATACTGTAAACTCTTCTTGCTCTCTTAGCAAATTCTAATGTTAATCCGCCAGTCCCACAACCAACATCAACTACTACATCCTCATCAGTTAACCTAGTTTTACTAATGACTAATGCTCTTATCTCTTCTTTTGTCGGTCCTGGTACTTTTTCTGTTTTGATGAATTCATCATCTGGTGTTATTTCGAAATACATTTTGATGTCTCCAATATTTGTTATTTCTTAATTTATATTATTGTTTCCATTTAGTAAATAAATTATTCTCTATATTCATAATATCGAAAATTTTTCCAATAATGAAATTAATTTGGTCATCAATTGTTTGAGGGTTATGATAAAAACCGGGCATTGCAGGTAATATTATAGCTCCTTCCCTACTAAGCTCTGTCATATTTTCTAGATGCACAGTTCTTAAAGGAGTTTCTCTAGGAACAACAATTAATTGTCTTCGTTCCTTTAATGTAACATCAGCTACTCTGGTAATTACTTTATCACCATAACCATTACTTATCGCAGAAAGCGTTTTCATACTGCAGGGAATGATTATAGCAGTGTCAAATTTAAAAGAACCACTATTCACAATTGCATTCAAATCATCTTCATCATGAACAAAGTCCGCAAGATTATTCACATCATCAACACTAAACGATGTTTCATGCTTAATAATATCCTCTGCAATCGATGAAATAATTAAATGAGTTTCCACATCCACCTTCTGAAGTTCTTCCAGTAATCTTATACCATAGATTACACCACTAGCTCCACTAATTCCTACAACAACTCTCATTTTTTATCTCCTAACTTAAATTCTCTGATATTCTTATAAATTGGACCATTCGGTGTTAATTTACTGGATTTGATACAGACAGACTTTACTTCCATCTTCCCATGATATCTTTTTTTCAACTTTTTCAACGTATTAGCAAGATTTTCCTTATTATCTATGTGTTTCACACGTCCAATAGTTATATGAGGCACATAATTCCTCTCTTTTTCAAAACCTATTTCATTAAATTTTTCATCTAATTCCTCGATTAAACCTGCAGTGACATTTTTATCTTTAATACCGGTCCAAATAACTCTTGGCCGATAAATATTAGGAAATGATCCAATATTAACAATTTTAAGAGGATATTTTTCATACTTTTCAATTGTTTCACCAGTAATTTCAACTATTTTGTCCAGCTGGTCTTCATTTATTTCTCCAAAGAATTTAAGAGTTAAATGAATATTTTCTGTTTCAACATACTTGATTGATGCAGATTCGTCATCTTGAATTATTTGCTGAGTTTCATTAATTTTATTCTTAATGTAATCATCTATTTCTATTGCTAAAAAAGTACGCATAATCATTTCCTCATTAATTATTTAAAAAAAAGATATGATAAAGAAATCTTTATCAGTAATGGTAAATATTTTTTTGTTTTATAACCCATCCCTAAAAACTAGGGGGGGGTACTGAATTATAATTTTTTATTGAATTACAAAGAGAAAAACTATAAACAAGGTTATATTTTATTTTTCAATAATTTGTTCTTCAATTGCCATTCCGAAGTGTCTGGCCCCATCAGTAAAATATGCTAATATTTTATCTCCAACTTTCAAGTCAGAAACGGATACTGGTTCTCCTTTATCTGAAACAAGCCGGATAGTTTCAGCATTCTGCACTAAAGTTCTAATTTTTTTACCTTCATTCTCAGCTTCAATCATCATTAAAGGTCTTCTCTCTATCTTAGAACGTCCAATTATTGCAGTCTTAGCTTCACCCTTGGTATTTATGGTAATTACTTCATCTCCTGCTTCGAGCTCGGATAAGTATCTTGTTTTATTTCCGGGAGTCATAACATATGCATGGACAGCACCTGCATTAACTCTAAATGGTCTTGATGCAACATATTCACTTTCTAATGATTCACTGTGCACCATAAATAACCCACTGGCAAATGAACCTATAAGCATTCCTTCTCCAACTTCCATCATTGAACATGTGTCAACACACACTCTATCTCCAAGACCAACACTTTCAACTTTGGTGACAGTAGCTTCCTTAAGGTCGTACAGTTCCTTAGAAGTCTTTTCTATTAAAGCACCTAATTTTCTTATTTCATTTCCATCATTTGATGATAATAAAACTCCATCTGATCCATGTTCCATGGTTTCAAGAGCTAACTTAGCTTCTTCATATGTTGGAACATCTACCATAATCTTTGAGTTTCTATCCTGTAGGCTTGCAATAATATTTTCTAAAGGAATGACTTTCCAATTTTTACCTTTTAGAATCACATAATCTGCTACTGTACCAAGTTTTGAAACTAACAATTCATCTTCTTTATTGTTAATTTCCACATAAACTGCTACTTCTTTTCCATTTTCTTGTGCTTTTTTAACATCAACTATTGAAACTTTTTCATTAATTCCTAGCAGGGTAATGTCTGAATCGTCTTTATCTGATACGATTTTAACATTTCCTAAATCTTTTATAGTATCAGAATTATCTGAATCTAGTATGTATTCAATTCCTGACTCTAAAGCACTGACAATAGCTTCTTTCCTATCATTCCATGTTCCTTTAGGTCTTATCCATGCAAATTTCATAGTTTTTTCTTCCTTAGTTTTCAATTATTTCTAATGCTTCATCAGGACTGAGTCTATTATGTACAATTTCCACTAATGCTTTTGTGGTTTTTGCAGGGTCTTTGGATTGGAATACGTTTCTTCCAATTGCTACTCCTGCTCCACCTACTTCTATTGCATCGTATACCATTTCTAATAATTGTTTGTCTGTTTCAATTTTTGGGCCACCCGCAATTATTACAGGTACTGGGCATCCATCAACAACTTCTTTGAATGTATCAGGGTCTCCTGTGTAATTTGTTTTAACAATATCTGCACCTAATTCTGCACCGACTCTTGCTGCTAGTTTAACTACGTCAGGGTCGTGTTCATTTTCAATCTTTGGACCTCTTGGGTACATCATTGCAAGTAATGGCATTCCCCATTTGTCACATTCTTCTGCTATTCTTCCTGTGGTTTTTAACATTTCAGGTTCTTTTTCGGATCCTATGTTAATGTGAACACTTACTGCATCTGCTCCTAATTGTAATGCTTTTTCTACGCTTGTTACTTGAACTTTATGGTATGGGTCTATACTTAAATCGGTACTTGCTGATAAATGTAATATTAAACCAATATCTTTCCCGTATCCGCGGTGTCCATTTGTTACCATACCTTTGTGCATTAATACTGCGTTTGCTCCACCACTTGCCACTGAATCAATGGTTTGTGACATGTTAATTAGTCCTGGTATTGGTCCTCCTGATATTCCATGGTCCATTGGTGCTATTACACATTTTCCTGTTTTACGATTTATAATTCTTTCAATTCTTATTTTTTTTCCTATCATAGTATCCCATTTGAATTCTTATAATAATTTTTTTGTTTCATTATCTGTATTTATTTATTGTTTTCATTTATTAAACATCTTTTCATTTTATTTATTCAATTAATTGATATATCTATTTTAAAAATATTAATTATTGTTGCTTTCCAATTTATCAGACCATAATTCTAATTCTCTTAAATCATGG
>ODAI013810502.1_pt1 | contig 18137 bp, 23 predicted proteins | sample 1539321 | NCBI WGS metagenome assembly ODAI01 (sample SAMN02144231, study PRJEB22623) | gut metagenome | biome: sheep rumen | host: Ovis aries | place: New Zealand | reverse complement strand
GTATCAATCATAACATAACCATGAACCCCAATAGGACTACCAAACTGTGTAATCTGATAACCTTTAGGTAAATCAGGATAATAATAATTCTTTCTATCAAAACATAACTTCTCAGGTACAGTACAGTTCAAAGCCATAGCAACCATTAAAGACTTTCTAACAGCCTCTTTATTAACTACTGGTAAAGTACCAGGATACCCTAAATCTAATGGACAAAGATTAGTATTAACTTCTCCTTCCCCATTCCTACTCGAACTAAAATTCTTACTATTACTCTTAAGTTCACAGTGGACTTCTAGTCCAATAACCGCAGTATATTTACTCAACCTTACTCACCTGTCCTTTATAACCAAGTACTTCTTCAAATTTATTAGCCATATTAAGTACCAAAGCATCTTCTTTAGCTCTACCCGTAATACTAATACCAATAGGCATATTATTAACAAAGCCACAAGGAATACTAATACTCGGATAACCTCCAAAATTACCAATATCCAAATGATTACCAAGTATTAAATAATCATCACTAAGTTTATCACTAGTTTCATTAAATCTAGGAGCAATTCTTTCCGCACTAGGTAAAATATACCCATCATACTCTTTAAATAATTCATTAAATTTATCTACGATTAATCTTCTAACTCTACAAGCATTTAAAAACAATTTATCTTGATTCTCTTTTTGTAATACATAACTACCAATAACAAATCTTCTCTTAATAAGTTCTGAAAAACCTTCTGTCCTTGTCTTCATCATAATATCATTAATATCTTTACCATCTATTCTATTGCCAAAAGAAATACCCGTTAAATTAGAATTATTACTCGTAGCCTCTGCACAAGATATAACATTATAAGCAGGATATATAGCCTCCAGTAATTCTTTATCAATAGATATCTCATCTATAATAAATCCAATCTCTCTAGCCTTATCAATAGTCTTATAAAAATTATCAATAATTTGTTCTAATTCCTTATTACCTGATTTATTTTCTAAAGCTTCTTTAATAAAAAATAATTTCTTACCCTTAATATCATTATCAATATTATCACTATATAAAATATTATCATCAGGTAAACTAGTCATATCCTTATCATCATGTCCTTTAATAATATCCATTACATAAGAAACATCGCGAACACTTCTAGCTATTACTCCTACTGTATCTAAACTACTAGCAAAAGCAAATAAACCATATCTCGATACCCTACCATAAGTAGGCTTAAATCCAACTACTCCACCATAAGAAGCAGGTTTTCTAATTGAATCACCTGTATCACTACCAATACTAAAAGGAACAATACCAAGAGCAACACTAGAGGCACTACCAGAAGAACTTCCTCCTATCATTCGATCCTTATCCCAAGGATTTCTAACAATACCAGTATGACCAGTAGTCCCAGTACCACCCATAGCAAGTTCATCAAGAACTGTTTTACCTACTAATACCGCTCCTGCCTCTTTAAGTTTTCTATATACCGTAGCATCATATACTGGAATATAATCCTTCAAAATATTCGAAGACCCAGTCGTAAGAATACCCTTAGTCGATATATTATCTTTAAGACCATAAGGAATACCACTAAGTATAGTATTACTATCCATTTCTTCCTTATTATCCATAATAGTAACAAAAGAATTATAATCATCTTGATATCTAAGAGCCTTATCTCTAGCTTTATTAAATAAATCACTACTAGTAACACTCTTATTATCAAGTTCTTTTCTCATATCATCAATAAATAATTCAGTCATTATTCCACCACCTTAGGAACCTTTACTTTACTTCCCTCATAGTCCTTAACATTAATAAGCATACTATTAAAATCAATCTCATTATTAAAAGTATCCTCTCTCAAATAACTATCATCAAGTTCCAAATCAAAAGGATAAAACATTGGATTAACTTTCTCAATATCTTTAATATTACCAATAAACTCCATCTGCTTCAAAGTAATATCAAACTCTCTTAATAAAGTATCATACTGCCTATCTTCCATTTTAAACATTAACCTATTAGCTAAATCATTTAATTTATTCTTATCAATCACTTTAATACCTCCAATTGCATAACCATTATAGCATTAATATCAAAATAAATAAACCACAAAATAAAAATAAAAAACAAAATAAAGATAATAATTACACCAATTTTGGTAATAATATTAGCAACGTATTACAAATACAAAATATTTTATTATAATAAAAGTAACTTCTGGAGGTAGTTATGAAGTTAGGAGAAAAAATAAAAGAAATAAGAAAAAGTAAAAATATATCACAAGAATCCCTAGCAGGTATGTTAAAAGTAAATAGAAATTACTTATCAAGAATAGAAACAGGAAAATCAGAACCATCCTCTACTATTCTAAAGCATATCGCTGAAATATTTAATATTGATTTAAATACTCTGCTTGATATCAATACCGATATATTACAAAAACAAGAAAAAATAAACTATATCGCAGAATCATGTAAATCACTACATGAAAAAGATTTAGACTTTCTAGTAAGAATTATTTCTGTTATGAAAGAAGAATATGTAAAAATAAATACCAATATCGATTAGAATTATTCTAGTCTTTTTTTATTACGCTATCGCTACTCGAAATACTTCGTATTTCTTACACTCCATTATTAGAAGTATCTTCTATAAAATCTTTTCTCTGCATAAAAAGAGTATTAGTTATTTCATTTTTTCTATATAATTAATTATGAAAGATAATAAAGAATTAAAACAAGTAAACATGGATATATTATTTTTCTTTTTAGTATTAGTTCAGTCAATAATATCATTCTATATCATAAATGAAAAGAAAAAAAGCATCTTAAATATACCATGTATGAGTGAAGAAACCACTAATATAATATATTATTATAATCGAAGATTAAATCTAATAATATCTATATATTTCTTTATAAATGCCTATAATAGTTATAAAAATATCGAAGAAGAAAATAAAGAAGGAGCAAAACTCTTTGTAATAGCAACCTTTTTCTCTTTAATTGCATCAATTCTCTATTTACCAATTGGTAATAATAATGTAACCATCGATAGATAGTATAAAATTACCAAAAATATACATAATAATAACGAAAGGATGATACAATGTTACCAAGATATTATTTTAATGACTATTTTCCTATATTAGATTCATTAATATATAAAGAAAGAGAATATATGAAAACAGATATCAGAGAATATCAAAACAAATATATAATGGAAATAGACATACCAGGAGTAAAAAAAGAAGATATAAATATAAATTATGAAAACGGTTATTTAACGATCAAGGCAACCAAAACAGTAACATTAAAACCCGAAGTATATATACGAAGAGAAAGATTCCATGGAGAAATAAAGAGAAGCTTCTACATCGGAGACAAAAAAGAAACCGATATCAAAGCATCATATGTAAGTGGAATTCTAACCATCTCATTTCCTAAAGAAAATACCATTAAAAAGCAAATACCAAATATATTAATAAAATAAACCCTAGAATAAAATTCTAGGATTTATTTTTATCTATTCTTAGTTAAAGTTTTAACATTAACATCATCAATATCATAATAACCTTCATATTGACCAGTATAAACAAGATCACTTCTAGTAACAAGAACAGCTTCCTCTTTAGCACCCTTACTAATTAATTCATCTGCCTTTTCATAAGCATGAGAATCACTACTATAAATAGTATAAATATTACCATCAAGATTATAGACAACTCCCATAACATCTCTCTCATAAGAGCTATCAAATAAAGGTATCATACTATTTTTCTCACCAGCAGCATCATATGAACTACCATAAATATAAGAGTTATCATTGATAGTAACCTTATCATCAAATGAAATAGTATAATTATCAGAGTTATTAACATCAACATTATTATTATCTTCTGTCTCTTTAGTATTATTTCCTTCATCTATTTCATCAATACCAGTATTAGTTTCTATATCATCATTTGTTTCTTTAGTTTCTATAACATTTTCCGTTTCAATTATATTTATATCAGTTTCTACTACATTTTTGGTTTCATTAGTATTATTATTAGTATAAATAACTTCATCTTCAATAGTAGATTTTTCAGTAACATCTTCAACATATGAAGTAGACTTAACACTTCCTCTATTAGAATTATTCTTCTTTTTAAACATACCAGGAACAAAAGAACCAATCATAGTAGTAACAATAAGTCCTAAAGCCACTGCAGCTACTTTAATATTACGCTTTTTATTATTTTTTTCTTCCAAAATATTTTTAACTTTATTTCTATTTTTAATTTTATCAGATATTTTTCTAATAACTGGGAAAGTACTTATACTTTCAAAAAGACCTTTCTTTTTATTATGCTTATTTGTTTTACTCCTATCTCTATTATCATTTTTTTCAGTTTTGTCTTCTCTACTACTTTTTTTAATTATAGGAACAGCAAACTCTTCTTTGCCTTCATTAACATTTCTAAAAACATCATCAATATTTAATAATCCATATGATTCCTCTTTTTCACTTGTTTTCTTTTTATTAAAAAAGTCAATCCATACAGAAAGCAAATTCTCTTCTTCTTTTTCCAATTTCAATCTTTCTTTTTTTTGTTGTTCCAAAAAAGTAAGATCAAAATCAATATCATCTCTAGGCTGTTCTATAGTTGGTAATTCAAAATCAATATCATCTTTAGGCTGTTCTATAGTTGGTAATTCAAAATTAATATCATCTCTAGACTGTTCAACAGTGGGCAATTCAAATATTATATTATCTTTAGGTCGATCTATAATAGGAAAGCCCCTGAGAATATTATCAATAATCGCTTTCTTTCTTCTTTTTTGAAAATCATATTCAAAATCAATACTAGTAGTCTTTTCTAAAGCTTTTTCTCTCTCACATAAATCTTTATACAAACTCACCTTTTTATAAGGAATATCAATCCTTTTTTTCTTATAAATAACAGTAGCTACCTTCCCATTCTTATCTTCAAACAAATCATTTAACTTAGTTTTTACCACTCTAAGTTTATCCTTATCAATAAGTTTTTTATATTCATAAGAATCTAACCTAATATTTAAATAATCCATAAAAGCATCCCCTTTCAATAAGACGCAAAGTATTTTACAGCAAAAGATAGTATTTGTCAATACAAACCTATAATTAAAAATGAAGTTGACAATTAAAAGTATATAGACTAAAATTAAATTATAAAAAAGGAGAAACAAATGGAAAATTATGAAAAAAGTTACCTAGGAAATATAGTAATAGTTACAAACCTAGTTTTTAATAAAAATTTACAGCGAAAAAGCATATTAGATCATGCCTGGAAAAAGGGAAGACCATGTATCATACTATATACAGATGAAGATTATGACTACCTTGTCCCCTTAAAAAGTAAAAAACCAAAGGATATTATATACAAGAATGTAAAAAAAGAGTATTACGAGTTATCTGAAAAAAGCTTTCTTAACCTCGAAAATAGAGAAAAAATAGGTGTAATACATCTAGCGGATTTTTTCAAAAAGAAATCATCAGGATATAAAATAATAGGAAAGTTAACAAAAGAAGCATATCTAGAAATACTAAAAAAATTTAGTGAATATCACAAATCAGAAATAGAAGAAATGGTCAGGAAAGAAAGAAAAAGGTGAAAAAATGAATCTAAATAATAATTGGAAAGATTATGAATGCATAAAAACAGGAGATGGCGAAAAACTAGAAAGATGGAAAGATATCATCTTAGTAAGACCTGATCCCCAAATAATTTGGAAAAAAAATAATATATGGAATAATTATGATGCCCACTACCACAGAAGTACATCAGGAGGAGGTTACTGGGAATATAAAAAAGAATTACCCGAATATTGGACAATAAATTATAAAGAATTAACATTTAAAGTATCTCCTACTAACTTTAAACATACTGGTATTTTCCCTGAGCAATCATCAAACTGGGATTACATCGAAGAAAAAGTAAAAGAGTATATGACTACACATAAAGAAATGCATGTCTTAAATCTATTTGCTTATACAGGCTGTGCTACCATGGCAGCTTCTTCTGCAGGAGCAACCGAAGTAGTCCATGTCGATGCGTCAAAAGGAATGAATGACTGGGCTAAAGAAAATATGCATTTATCCAAACTAGATAATAATACCATTAGATTTATTACTGACGACGCGCTAAAATTCTTAGATAGAGAAAAAAGAAGAGGACACACTTATCAAGGAATAATAATGGACCCACCTAGTTACGGAAGAGGTCCAAATAAAGAAGTATGGAAATTTGAAAAAGATTTTCCTATTCTACTAGATAAAGTAAAAGAAGTATTAGATAAAGATTACTCATTCCTTTTAATAAGTAGTTACACAACAGGCATAAGTCATATATCCTTATCTAACATCTTAAAAAAAGAATTTATTGGTCAAAAAATTGAAACAGGAGAAAATACCTTACCAGTAACTGAAGACAATCTTATATTACCATGTGGAATATATGGAAAAGTTACCAAAAATTAATATAATATATGAAGATAACCATCTCCTAGTAATAGAAAAACCAATAAATATACCCGTACAAAAAGATAACACAAATGATATCGATTTAATAACAATGTTAAAAGACTACCGAAAAAAGAATGAAAATAAACCTGGTGAAGCCTACCTAGGACTAGTCCATAGGTTAGATAGACCTGTCGGAGGAATAATGGTCTTTGCCAAAACCTCAAAAGCAGCATCTAGATTAAGTGACCAAATAAGAACAAATACCTTTCATAAAACCTATCTAGCAGTCATTCAAGGAATAATACCTAAAGAAGGAATATTCGAAGACTACCTAGTTAAAAATGAAAAAGAAAATATTAGTTATGTAACAAGTAAAGAAAAAGGAAAATACTCCAAACTAGAATATAAATTATTAGATACTAAAGATAATTTATCATTAGTAAGAATAAACTTAATAACAGGAAGATCTCATCAAATAAGAGTCCAATTCTCCTCTAGAAATCATCCATTAATCGGAGACTCTAAATATGGAGATAATCCAAATAATATAAGTATAGCCTTATATGCTGAAAGCATTACTTTTAATCACCCCACAACTAAAGAAAAACTAACATTTACTCTAAATAAACCAAATAGATACCCATTTAATATATTTAAATAAAGGAGAAAAAATGAACTATAATAATATAAATATAAGTTATGATTTACTAATATGGATAGGATTAATAATAACAGTAATATCCCAATTACTAATAAAGATAACATATAGTAAATATCAAAAACAAGAAAATAAAAAAAGATTAACAGGATTCGATGTAGCAAGACAAATACTAGATAAAAATGGATTAAAAGACATCTTAATATTAGAAACATCAGGCTACCTAACAGATCATTATGACCCTACAAAAAAAGTCATAAAACTATCTACTGATATCTATCATGGAACTACTATATCATCTGCCTCAGTAGCAGCCCATGAATGTGGTCATGCCATTCAAGATAAAGAAAACTATATTCCCATGCGTATAAGATCTAAAATAATCCCTACTGTTAATTTATTTACTAAGTTAGGATATTTATCTATTATTATTGGAGCTATCTTTGACTATAGACTAATGATAATCGGTGTAATACTTTTGCTAAGTATTTTATTATTCCAAATAATAACCTTACCAGTAGAATTCAATGCTTCATCTAGAGCCTTAAAACAAATAGATAAATTAAATCTATTATCTAATGATGAACAAAAAGGAGCCAAAAAAGTCCTAGCAGCAGCAGCCTTTACTTATGTAGCTTCCGTTCTAACTACCCTACTTCAAATACTAAGATATGTTCTAATAGCAAATTCAAGAAGAAGATAATTTTTTCTAAAAAGTCTACATTTGCTTATTTTTAAATAATCTGCTATAATGAAAGCGGTGATGCCAAATGAAAATAAATGAAATAGAATTAATAATATCAGCAGTTAGAGAAAGTCAGTATCCTACTGATATCAAACCAGAATTTCTACTCGTAGGAAGAAGTAATGTAGGTAAAAGTACTTTTATTAATACCATTATTAATAGAAAGAATTATGCTAGAACATCAGCAACTCCTGGTAAAACCCAAACACTAAATTTCTATAAAGTAAATAATGAATTTTACTTAGTAGATGCCCCAGGTTATGGTTTCGCTAAAGTAAGAAATTCATTAAAGAAGAAGTTTGGTCTAATAATAGAAAACTATTTAAAGTCAAGAGATAACCTGCAAATGGTCTTCTTACTAATAGATTTTAGACATAAACCAACAGAAGATGATATATTAATGTATAACTATTTAAAATACTATAATATACCAGTAACAATAATATGTACTAAAGTAGATAAAGTATCTAAAAATAGTATTGAAAAAAATAAAAACATTATTACAAAAGAACTAAATATAAAAGAAAATGATAATTTAATATTATTCTCAGGAGTAACCAAATTAGGAAAAGAAAATGTTTATGAGGAAATAGCTAAATACCTATAGTAGCCATTTCCCTCTTTTTTCATACATTAAAGTATGAGTAATATAATAATCAAAAAAGAAAATATAAATACTTATCAAATAAAAATATATGAAGAGATAAATATTAATAATATAAGTAAATTAAAAGACATATCTAAAGAAATAATAAATAAAATAAAAAAGAAATACTCTCTAAAAAAAGAAATAGTTCTAGATATATACCCCTCTATTTATGAAACAATAATAGAATTAAAAGATTATAATAGATTAATAGATATATCAAATTTAACAGAAGTAAAAATAAATATTCATACCGATACTATCTTTTTATATGAAATAGATTATCCTACAAAATATAAAGGAATAGTCTATTACTACAAAAATAAATACTATTTAAAAATAAATAATATATCTAAAAAAGAATATTTATACCTATCAGAACATTCTAAATTATTATATAAAGATAATAATAAAATACTAGACAATGGATTAAAAATAAAAATATAGTATTTTTTTTTATTTTCTGATATAATACTAACGAAGAGGTGAATAATATGAAATTACCAAATGTCGCAATAGTAGGAAGACCAAATGTCGGTAAAAGCACTATTTTTAATAAATTAATTGGAAAGAAAGTATCCATAATAGAAGATACTCCAGGAGTAACTAGAGATAGAATCTATGGCACCGTAACATATAATAACTATAAATTCCATTTAATAGATACTGGAGGAATAGATGTATCTAAAGAATACTTTAATGATGAAATAATAGTTCAAGCTAGTATTGCTATTGAAGAAGCCGATATAATACTATTTGTCGTAGATGGATTAGAAGAACTAAATCAAAATGATTATACAATAAGAGATATCTTAATGAAATCAGGTAAAAGAGTAATCGTTGTCGTAAATAAATTAGATAATAATAAAAGAGAAGAAAATATTTATAACTATTATGAACTAGGATTTGAAGAAGTAATTGGAGTAAGTGGAGAACACTCAATTGGACTAACTGATTTATTAGATATTATCACAAAAGATTTCCCAGAAGTACCAGAAATAGAAGAAAAAGATGATCGAATTAAATTCTGTCTAATCGGAAGACCAAATGTTGGAAAAAGTAGTCTAGTAAATGCCCTTATTAATGAAGAAAAAGTAATAGTATCTCCTATCGCAGGTACAACAAGAGATGCTATTGATACTGAGTTTACATATAACAAAAAGAAATATGTAGCCATAGATACCGCGGGTATCCGTAAAAGTGGTAAAATATTTGAAAAGATAGAAAAATACTCTGTATTAAGATCAATGAAAGCCATTGAAAGAAGTGATGTATGCCTACTTGTAATAAATGCTGAAGAAGGAATAATCGAACATGATAAACATATTGCTAGTTATGCCATTGAAGAAGGAAAACCTGTCGTAATAGTAGTAAATAAATGGGATACAGTAAACGATAAAAATGATATAAGTAGTTTTACTAAATTAGTAAGAAATGAATTTAAATTCTTATCATATGCCCCAATAGTATATGTATCTGCTCTTACTAAAAAAAGAATATTTACTATAATGCCTGAAATAGATAAAGTATATGATAATTCAAATAAAGAAATAAAAACTAGTACTTTAAATGATGTAATAAGAGATGCTGTTATGTTAAAGGCTCCTCCATCATATAAAGGAAAAAGATTAAAAATATCATTTGTACAACAGACCGGAATAACTCCTCCTAAATTTACTCTATTTGTAAATAATGATAAACTAATACATTTTTCCTATGAAAGATACTTAGAAAACAAATTAAGAGAGAACTTTGATTTAGAAGGAACTCCTATTATTTTAGAATATAAAAATAAAAATTAAATGTAATCAATTAGGTTACATTTTTTTATTAACCGCTTCGCTGCCCGGATTAACAAGTTAATCCTCCTTATACCTTTATTAAAAAAGATCATGTAATTAAATTAATATATATAAAAAGAAAACATTAAATACTTAACGTTTTCTTTTTAATTCTTTCCTTTCAAAAAAGTTTCTTTCACCTAAAGGAACATATTCTTCACAAGCAGATAAAGCCTTTTTCCTATCAAATTCATAAGAATAAACAGGTTTTCTTTCTTCAACAGATGTCTTACTTTTTTCTAAAGCATCAGCCAATTCCTTATTATATTTTTCTAACAATTCTCTTTTCTGAGATAACTCTTCATTTAACTGTTTTTTATCATATTTTGATTGAATACGAGTAATAATAGTCTGAATTATAACACCAGCAGAAACAGCATCGAAAAAACCCGTTAAAATAAAAGTAAAAATCTTTCCAAGATAAAATTCTTTTATATTAAAGACATATAGATTAAAAAAAAAACAAACAACAAACAGTGCAGACGACAAAAACCAAAAAGGGAAACCAGAACTATTTATACTAGATATATTTTGCGAGTTTTTCCTTATTTGATTCTCTAACATTTCAATAATATTCTTCAAGGTTGCAACTTCTAAACTATTTTCACTAACTATCATATTTCCTTTTTCATCTGTTACTATATAACTGTCTCCAACAGATAAAGCATAATTATTCATTTTATTTTCGCCTCCCTTGTTTAATATTTTAATACAATAGCAAATTAAAGTCAACACATAATATTTTAAAATTAAAATAAACCACTATCAAAAAAATAATTAATTAACCTAATTAAATATTCAACATATATTATTCTAGGAGGAACAAAAATGAATTTTTCAGATAATTTTTTTAAAAAAATAGAAAAGAAAACAAATGTAAACAAAGAGACAATTCTATCTCTAGCCAATAAATTACAACAAGGAAATATGAAAGATGAAGAAACAATTAAAGAAGTCATAAATGACTTATCAAAAATGACAGGAAGAGAGGTATCAGAAGAAAAGCAACAAAAAATAATCGATGCCATAGTAAATGATAAAGTACCAAATAACATTGATAAAATGTTAGATAAATGAGAAACATAACTATTGGAATAATAGCTCGAGATGAAGTATTAAATAATAACAATGTACAAATAATAACTAAAAATAATATAAAGTATTTAAATAATAAATGTAATTATATAGGAATATTAAATTATGATAATACTCCCATTGATACAAAAATACTAGATTTATGTGATGGAATAATATTCCAAGGAGGAAGTGATATATATCCATATCATTTTCAAATACTCGAATACTGTCTAAATAATAATATACCAGTACTAGGAATATGTATGGGTCATCAAATAATAGGATTATATTCCATAGGTAGTACTTCTGATACAGATTTAATAAAAGTAGAAGATCATAATAATAAAGAAAAAAAACATCTTATAAAAACAGTAAAAGACTCCTTTATAAACAAAGCCCTAGGAGATACGCCTATTGTTAATACAAGACATAAAGAAGCTCTAAAAGAAGTAAAAGGCCCTTTCAAAGTAACAGCAGTATCCGAAGATAATATTATTGAAGGAATCGAATATATAGATAATAATCACTTTGTAGTAGGAGTCCAATTTCATCCTGAAGATTTAGATAATACCGAAAACTTATATAATTTATTTATTAAAGAAGTATTAAAAAGAAATAAGAAATAGCATATTTCTTTTTTAATTACATAGTATTTAGTGATAAAAAGAAAAGAGGTATGTTAATGGAAAAAAATGAAGTTATAAAAAATATTGGAAAAAGATCTGGAGGAGATATATATTTAGGAGTAGTCGGAGCAGTACGTACAGGTAAATCAACATTTATAAGAAAGTTTATGGAAAACTTAGTAATACCGAATATTGAAGATGAATATGAAAGAAAGAGATGTTTAGATGAACTACCCCAAGCTGCCGCAGGTAAAACCATAATGACAACTGAACCAAAATTTGTTCCTGCTACCGCCACTAAAATAATGGTCGAAGACTTTCCCGTAAATATAAGAATGATTGATTGTGTTGGCTATGTAATCCCAGGAGCTAAAGGATACGAAGACGAAAACGGTCCAAGACTAGTTATGACACCATGGTATCAAGAACCAATACCCTTTGTTGAAGCAGCTGAAATAGGAACAGAAAAAGTAATTAAAGATCATTCTACGATTGGTATTGTCGTAACTACAGATGGATCAATAAGCGATATACCAAGAAACGAATATCTTGAAGCAGAAAAAACAGTTATTGATGAATTATCATCAATAGGAAAACCATTTATTGTTCTATTAAATAGTACTCACCCAATGCTCCCAGATACAGAACGTCTCGCCGAAAAATTAAAAGAAGACTATAAAGTACCAGTATTACCAATCAATATTGAAACAATGTCTGAAAGAGACATGCTAAATATTCTAAAAGAAGCCTTATATGAGTTTCCTATTGAACAAATAAAAGTAAATATGCCCGAATGGATAGCCATTCTAAATCCTGATAATTATCTAAAAAATGAATATATATCAAAAATAAAAGAAGCCGTAACTGAAGTTAATAAATTAAAAGATATTGATAAAATAAATAATAATTTTACATCATCAGAGTATATTGAAAAATCATATATATCTGAAGTAGATCCATCTACTGGTGAAGTAACAATAAACCTTGAAGCACCACCTACTTTATACAGTGAAGTATTAAAAGATACTATTGGAGTATCCATAAGTACCAAAGCAGATCTCCTATCACTATTTCAAGAATTAAATATTGCCAAGAAAGAATATGATCAAATAAAATCAGCATTAAAAATGGTTAAACAAACCGGTTATGGAATAGCAACACCTTCTCTTGAAGATATGAAATTAGATAAACCAGAAATAATCAAACAAGGCCCTAGATATGGTGTAAAACTAAAAGCCAAAGCACCATCTATCCATATGATAAGAGTAGATGTTGAAAGTACATTTGAACCAATAATAGGAAGTGAACTACAAAGTAAAGAACTAATTGATTATTTAACTAAAAATGATAATGATACAGATATATGGAAAAGTGAAATATTTGGAAGAAGCCTAGATGTCATTGTTCAAGAAGGAATACAAGCAAAACTATCAATGATGCCAGATAATATAAGATACAAATTATGTCAAACACTATCTAAAATAATAAATAAAGGATCATCAAATATGATAGCTATAGTATTATAAAAAAGGCCTAAGCCTTTTTTTCTTCAACCCTAATAGCAATTTTATTTTTCTTAAGTTTCTCATTTACTGTTTTACTAAATATAATATATAGCATTGAACATAAAGGAGTAGCAATAAGCATACCTAAAATACCATATATTCTAGCTCCTACTGTTACAGATAAAAGAACCCACATACCAGGAAGTCCAATAGATTTACCAACTACCTTTGGATAAATAAAACTATTATCAATCTGTTGTAAAACAATAATAAAGATAACAAATATAATCGCTTTAACAGGACTAACCATAAGTATTAAGAAAGCTCCCAAGATAGTACCAATAACTGAACCAAAGACCGGTATTAAAGCACAAAATCCAATAAGAACAGAAACTGTTGACGCATAAGGAAGTCCAAATATAACCATTCCAATAAAGCATAGCGTTCCAATTATCAATGCTTCTGTACATTGTCCCGTAACAAAACTAGAAAAACTCTTATTAGCTAAATTAGTCACTTCATGTATCTTATCAATAACCTTTGGTTTCAAATAAGCATTCATAACCTTATCAAATTGTCTTACTAAAGTTTCTTTTTGAGCAATAATATAAATAGCAAATACAATAGCAATAACAGCACTACTAACAATACCAAATATCGATGAAGCAAACTCTGTCGTCATTGAAATGACATCTTTAGAATTACCCTTAATATAATCCGTAATAATTTTACTAAAATTATCAAAGTATTCACCAACTGTATTAATACTAGACTCTTCCATATCAAATCTATTCATTATCCTAACAACATCTTCCTTATATTCAGGAAGCGTATCTGTAAATAGTGATACAGAATTCTTAAGTTGTGGAATTAAAAGATTCATAACGAAGTAAATAATACAAATAACTAGAACCAAACTAATAACAATACTAATAGGTCTTTTAAGTTTCATCCACGTCTTAGTATCTTTAACTTTTCCAAATACTTTTCTTTCAACAAAATTAACAAGAACATTAAGAATAAAAGCAAGAATAGTTCCAATAATAAATGGTGAAAAAATATTAACAATATATGATAACACATCTATAATCTTACCAAAATTAACTAGACCAAATATAATAAGAGCAATATAAGTAATAATAAGTAAAATATCTTTTTTAGATTTAAATTTCAAAATATAACACCTCTCTTTTTCTAGCCTAATTATATCACATTCCAAGTAAACATACAACAATATTATTTCCTACTTGACAAAAGTTATACACACAGTTAATTTATCGCAAATATTTAGACAATTTACTTAAAAATACTTGATTTTTTATAGGGATTATAGTATATTTAAGATGTAAGCATAACATAGTGCTTAAAAGAAAACGGAGGTAATAAAAATGACAAAAGCTGAATTAGTAGAATTTATGGCTGAAAAAGCTGATTTAACTAAAGCTGATGCTACAAGAGCATTAGACGCTATGATGGAAGGAGTTACTAAAGGTCTTAAAAAAGAAGGTAAAGTTACATTAGTAGGATTTGGAACTTTCACTGCTAAAAAAAGAGCTGCTAGAGAAGGAAGAAACCCTCAAACTGGTGAAACTGTTAAAATCGCTGCTAGAGTTGTTCCTGGATTCAAAGCTGGAAGCAAATTAAAAGACGCTTTAAACTAATTTAGAATTGTTAAAAGACTTCATTTGAAGTCTTTTTTTATATATAAAAAGAAAGATTATTATTTAATCTCTCTACTCATAGTCTCAACTTTACCTAATATCATATCCTCAGAAAACACATTCATAGCAATAGTCTGATACTTAGGATTCATCGCCTGAAGAATAACAGCTTTACCACTCTTATATAATCTTCTTACTGATAAAATATTACCTTTAACAGCAATAACAATATCATCACCATTATTATACTTATCTTTCTTTCTAAAAAACACCCTATCTCCCTTCAAATAAACTGGAGACATTGAATCATCTAATAGTTTAATAGATAATTCATTAACCTTACTTACCGGTTCATATGAAGCATTACGATAAGTATTAATAATCTTTTCTCCTCTCGAAGTAATATTATTATTACCTTTCATTGTATTAACATAACTCTTAATCATTTTCTTTTCAAATAATTCCTGTTCTTCCTTAGTCATAGGAATCTCTTTAAAAATATCACTACTAATATTAAAAACACCAGCAATATCAAAAAATATCTCATAAGGAATATTAAGAGTACCAGTCTCATACTTATGTAGAGTCTGCCTATTTTTTTTATACCCAATTGCTCTCGATAAATCCTCTAATGAATAATTAAATTTTTCTCTATAATCTTTAAGTATATTACATACAAAAGGTTTTAAATCATCACTAACTAATTCTTGTTTTCTTGTTCTCATAACTACTACCGCCTTCTAATCTAAATATTTAACTAAAACATATACTGGAATAAGTCCAATAATACTAACAATAACTTCAAAAACATATCTAATAGATATCATACCAAATAATTCAATACCACTAAAATTACCCGTATAAGCTATTAAAATACATATTAAACTCTCTATAAAAGAAATAACAAAAGAAGTAACAACATTACTAATAATTAACATATTCTTACTCTTTCTAAGAGAATAATAAATACCACTACCAATCCATATCATAATCATAATAGATATAAACGTACCAATAAAACATCTAACATTATTAAGATTATAACCAAATAAAAGATCAAATACATTATTACTAGGTATAACCAAACTAACAAGTCCAATTAATATAAAAGAAACAATATATGAAGCACCATAAGTATATAATATTCTCTTAACTTCATCAATACCATATCTTTGAATAATAACATTACTACATATAAATATTCCCATAATAATAGGAATACCAATATTTACTTGAAAGGATAAAATATCAACAGTACCAAATATAATACTCCCAATCGCAGACATAAAACCAATATATACATATAAACCATCTTTCTTACCATATTTATAAGAAAATATCATAAGAAGAAAAACTATTAATACCTCCAATAATATATATATAAAATTCATGAACTCACCTTCTTTACCTTAATTATCTTATTAACTAAGAAATACATACCAATCATTATAATAGTCATAATAAAATAATTATCAATAGCAATAAAATGTGAATTTCTAAACCCATTATTAATAGCACTACTAAAATAAATACCCACAAATACATTAATAAAAGTAATACCAATTAACGAAATAATAGCATTAATATTTTTATTACCTTCTATCTCTTTTAATCCCTTAAATGAAAAATTAGCAAATAATAATGTACCTAATAATCCTATTGGATAGAAAATCAAAATAGCATAATTATCAAATAATAAATCTTTAAATAAAACAATATTTTCATCATAAATTGAAGGAATCATCATAGCACTTAATAACATTATTACAATAGAGCTAATAGTACTAATCATTATTGTAATAATAAATTTTTTACTCTCACTATCATTATACTTATTAACAAAATAATATAAAAGTCCAATAATACCAGCACTAAATATAATCCCCATATTAATATTAAGTCCTAATATTTTTACCATTTTAAAAGACATTACAAAAGATATAATACTATATATTACACTAAGTAAATAAAATTCATGCTTGCCAAAATATCTATGAACAATATATATAAGTCCAATACATATAACTAAAAGTAAAAGAAATATCACTCCATTCATTCAATAACCACCTTCTTATTCATATTAATTATATAATATTTCTTTTTAAGATACAACCACTTCTAATTAATTTTATATTAAAAGTATTAAAAAAAGAACTAGTTTTCCTCATCTAGTTCATCTTCATCAACAATAGTTAAATCATCATAGTCATCATTTAAGTCATCTACTTCATCAGATAAATCATCTTCATAACTATCATCTTCATAATTATCTTCATCTATTTCTTCATCACTTGTTTCTTCTTCAATATCTGTATCAGAATCATCATAAATATCATCCATATCTATTTTAACACTATGATTTTCTTTTAAATCCCAATTACCATCATTTAATAATATAAATTCTTTAGAAGTAGTAAGTGACTCAAAAAAATCTGCTATTCTTTCTTGATATTCATTTTCACTTAGTTCTAATAACTTACATACCTCTCTAAATAAATCAGCAGTATTCATTCTTATTTTATTTTCTCTCAAATACATTTCTGCTATTTTAGTATAAGAAAGTTGTTCTAAATTTTCTTTACTCATTTTACTAAGCATAATATTTCCTCCTAAATTTCCTCTCTAAGTATTATTCCAAGCATATTCGAAACATTATCCATAACTATTCGAACAGCGGTAATTAAATTTTTATCTATATCTTTATTACTATCGTAATCATTAAATAAACTAGCCAGTTCATATAAATAAGAAGCCATTATACTAGGTTCTCTTTTCTTAATTACATAAATAATAACCTTTTCAAAGTAAGCTAATCTATTCAAAATAGTATATGCACTATCACTATCTATAGTACCATCTATTTCATAAGATTTATTTCTAAGTATTGTACATAT
>ODAI012264848.1_pt1 | contig 18137 bp, 19 predicted proteins | sample 1539321 | NCBI WGS metagenome assembly ODAI01 (sample SAMN02144231, study PRJEB22623) | gut metagenome | biome: sheep rumen | host: Ovis aries | place: New Zealand | reverse complement strand
GTTGTTAAATAAAGGTTAGAGGTTATTGGTTATAGGTTATAGAGGCGATGAACGACAATTAGTTGTTAAATAAAGGTTAGAGGTTATTGGTTATAGGTTATAGAGGCGATGAACGACAAGTTGTTTTCGTTTGAAGGGTTAGAGGTCTATAAGGCAGCGAAGGTCTTGGTAAGAGACGTATATCGTTTGCAACACAAGTTCCCCAAGGTGGAGACATACGCATTAGGCGATCAAATCAGACGTTCTTCATCCTCTGTAACATCCAATATAGCTGAAGGAAGTGGACGAAATTCTTTCAAGGAGAAAGCACATTTCATAGAAATTGCATACGGCTCTTTGATGGAGGCATTCAGCCAATTGCAGATAGCACAAGACTTGGGGTATCTGACGGAAGGCGATATAGATGGAATAAGACCTCAATTTGTCAGTGTTGCCAAGATGCTGTCGGGATTGAAAGCATACTTCGATAACCCTCAATCCAAAAATTCTATAACCAATCACCTATAACCCATAACCTTTCATAATCCAAAAATTCTATAACCAATCACCTATAACCCATAACCTTTCATAATCCAAAAATTCTATAACCAATCACCTATAACCCATAACCTTTCATAATTATGAAGCAGAAAAGATAGATGACGATGGATCAACCTCTTGTTAGTGTGCTAATACCCGTCTATCAAGTCGAGGATTTTATAGAGCGGTGTGCGCGTAGTGTATTTGAACAGACATATCAAAACCTTGAATGTGTGTTTGTGGATGACGGCAGTACCGATTCTAGCATAGACATCCTCAATCAAATCATTAATGAATATCCGTCCCTGAAAGATAATGTTCACATCATCCACCATCAAGAAAACAGAGGTTTGGCCGCCGCGAGAAATACAGCCATCAATTCCTGTCACGGTGATTTCGTGATGCATGTTGATTCTGATGATTGGTTAGAGCCTGATGCTGCAGAATTGCTGGTCAGGCGGCAACAAGAAACAGATGCAGATATCGTCTATACTCGAGGAAACTACCTGGAGAATCAAGGCACAGTGAAAATTGACTGCCGGGGATGGTCAACAAATCGGGAATCTCTATTGGCTAACATCCTTCAAGACATTGCCACTATGTGCATATGGAGCAAACTGATACGTAGGAGTCTGTACACCAATCATGGTATTATCATTGATGAATTTGGCAGCTATTACGAAGACTATCAGTCATTGTCACAATTGGTTTATTATTCTAAAACCATATCTTGTTTAGATGCTTACATCTATCATTATGACCGTGCAAACCCTCGTTCCATCGTAACCAATGCACTCCACAGTATGGAGATTTAGCGGCAAGGACTACGTTCAATACAGTCTGTCAGTGCTTTTTTTCAAGACAAAGATCCGCATTATCTTGAATACATAAAGGTGTTTAAGGCATCCTTTCTCTTAAGATACCCTCAGAATATATTATGATTACTTGCTTGATTGAAAAAATCGACTATGTCGAGTTTCAGAACTATATGCAATTTCAGATAGCAGATGCCTTCCCCGCCCTCCGGGAAGAAGAACGCACAAAAGCTTTCATTGACAAACTCTATGCTCATGCTGATTTCTGTTTCTGTCGCGACGATGGTCATCTGGTAGGTATGATAGCTTACTATGCCAATAACGAAGGTGCAGACTTTGCTTATATTACTCAGGCCTATGTGTCACCCAATTACAGACGGCATGGACTCTTTACCCGTATGTTAGACCTTGTTATCCGTGACGTTCTACGCAAAGGCTTCTTCGAGATACGCCTTGAAGTCTATAAAAAAGACAAAGTGGCACAGCGCTGCTACGCTGAGAATGGCTTTGTGCCGATGGAGAAGGCTCGACAGGATACTTTGTATATGCGAAAACCGATAGTCATGAAGAAGCTTCTTCTCTTAGGCGGTTCTTATGCTCAGCTTGAAGCTATAAAAAAAGCCAAAAGTATGGGGTATTACACCGTTCTTTGCGACTATCTTCCTGATAATCCAGGACAGTTAATAGCCGATTCATTCCATTTGGTGAGCACAACAGACAAAAACGCTGTACTTCAGGTGGCCCTTCAAGAAGGCATTGATGGGATCGTTGCCTATGGTTCTGACCCTGCAGCGCCCACAGCGGCATTCGTGGCTAACGCCATGAACCTATCAGGAATGGATTACAACTTAGTGCGCTGTTTCTGCGAAAAGCATCTTTTCCGTGATTTTCTCCTTCAACATGGGTTCAACGTGCCGAAATGGGTGGAAATCAATGCACCTTATGAAATAGATGAGGCCGCAATCGCGCATCTTCATTTTCCGATGATAGTTAAACCTACCGATTCTTCTGGCAGCAAGGGTATTATGGTTATTGAGGATTGGTCAGAACTAACGGATGCAATAGACTATGCAAAGCAGTATTCTCGGAACGGTATACTGATTATTGAAGAATTCATCCGTCGTGACCACCCGTTTGTGATCGAGGCGGAAATTTTCGCCATGAATGGAAAGGTGGCGGTATGGGGACTTATTAACAGTATCAGGGACATTTCAGCAAATCCCCTTCTTCCCGCAGCCTACAGTTATCCACTCCATTTGTCTGAGAAACGAAAGCAGTTAGTCAAGAGTGAAGTGTCTAGGCTGATCGCAATAACAGGAAACACGTCAGGAGCATTTAATATTGAGATGATTATTGACAGTCAAGACCGACTATTCATACTGGATGCAGGTCCACGGAGTGGAGGTAATAAGTTGCCAGAATTTATCTCTATGATAGCCGGTAAAGACATAGTGGAAGCTATCATAAAGTCAGCCATGGGCGATACCTCAGGCCTAGACGTTTCGCTCGATGGTGAGGTGGGGGGATATTGGGGTCTTGGAGTCTTGCACTCTTCACATGAGGGCAAGTTTCAGGGAGTTGTTTATTCAGATAAAGCAAAAGCTGCACTCGTCAAAGAAGATATTCAGAAGAAACGTGACGAGCAGGTCCACCCTTATAAATGTTGTAATGATTTGGTAGGTTTAAGTTTCCTGCATGCTTCATCTCGTGAAGTTATTGATGAAGTGATGTGCGACATGAACCATTCAATGAGGGTCGTTATACAATGATTTTACATCTTCAATATTATAGCTGAATCTTGTAGCATACGAAGCTAAAATATTGGAACAGGATGCACTGAGTGAGGAAGAGATAGAAAAAGTGATTGATTGCATAAAATCATGAATTCATTTTATACAGAAGAAGAGCTATCGAACCTTGGTTTACATTCTTATGGTAAGAATGTAAAAATGAGTCGGTATGCACGTATCTACTCGCCAGACAAAGTAACAATCGGTAACAACGTCCGCATAGACGATTTTTGTATATTGTCTGGTAATATCACATTGGGGTCAAACATACACATCTCTGCCTATGTAGCATTATATGGTAGCATGGGAATAGAGTTGGAAGACTATACAGGTATTTCTCCACGTTCAACAATTTATTCAGCTATGGATGACTTTGGAGGTGATTATTTAATTGGTCCGATACACCCTGAAGGGACCACAAATGTTACTGGTGGAAAAGTCATACTGAAGAAATATTCACAAATAGGTACCCATTGTGTTGTATTTCCCAACCTAACGATAGATGAAGGAGCTGTCATTGGTGCCTGTTCACTTGTTAGAAGTTCTGTTGCACCATGGGGAATATACGCTGGAACACCTATCCGATTCATAAAACATAGATCAAACAAAATGCTAAAGTACAGACAAATCGGGGGATAAACTCACAAGAGTCATCAGTCATGCAACTTCAATCAAAGAAAGGAGGATAGTTGCATGAAGAAATTTGCTCAAACAGGCAACACAAGTAGTTGCTATGGAGATATAACATCAGCATATAAATATGAAGGAGGACATTGCTTGATTTTGGCTATTTCCGCTCGACAAGGCCAAATTTGCAAATTGGAAGGTATTGACGAAATTGCTAAGCATCCCTTCGTTATTTCTGCTTATGCTAGGCATAAAGTTGGTACAGGTAACTACATTGACACATTCTAAGATTGTGCAGGATGTCAGGGGACAAAGATGCCATGGAGACTGGTCTGTGTCTCATTATGAATATATTTCAGAGAAATAAGTTGAAATGCATCAACCGAAGGTAAGGAACTCTAATCTGGAGCTATATCGTATCATCGTGATGCTCCTTATTGTGATACATCACTATGTAGTCAACTCAGGCTTGATGCCACTGATGGATGCCGACCCGTTGAATATGAAGTCGGTTTTGGAGAAGAAAAGTATTCTTGACTAAAGAGTATGATTTGACAATGCAGAACTCCGCTTCCTATTTCAACCAAGTACGGCACCATGTGTTCAGCACCTACAACAAATATGGTGCTGAAAAGGCATACGATTGTTTGTACGGCTATAAGCCACACATGCTCTACCCGACATGGATTGGTTTGAAAGCGGAGTTGGACTTTTTCTCTAAGAATGAAGAGGAATATGCTTTGGAGGTATCTGCTGATTGCGGTAACAAGTGTGATTTTTTCGGAAATATTGATGGTTTGAAGTTCTGTAGGATTGACGTAACTACAAATATTAACTTCAAACAATTGGATGACTATGAACCGCTGCAGAAAAAAGTTGACAAGATGTATAAGATTGTCATCATGGACAAAGATAATGGAGAAATCAAGGATATAGTGGATTTGAATTTCCCCTTTAGTCAGAATGGAGGTCGCCTGTTTGACATTGCCATCTTTATGCCGCAAAATTATAACTCTCATGGAGAACCAAGAAATGATCCTTGGCAGAGGATACTGATGGTGGACAGCTATGATCCTTCATCGCTTTATACAGAGGTGGAAATACAGACGGACTGGTACCTACCAGACATCCATACTGAAGTGGGTGATATGTATGATGCTGATGTGCACGACCCAGATAAGGAGTTGAATCAATATCTGATAGATGCAGCAAATTTCCTGACGAAGACTACAGGAAGGAACATCGTAGCATGTGGCCAGCTAGTGAAGAAATACAATGGACAAAATGACGAAGAGGAAGTGTATACAAAGTTGTATTGGAGGCACCCTGTGATTACAAGTCATTTGGATGAAATAATTTGGGACGAGATATGATAGTTGTTATTACTAAATATGGCCGTAGTGCTATGAAGCTGAACTATAGGGATAAAGAATTGAAGAAGGTCGTGGAGGCTTTTATAGATAAAACTATTCTCCGAGCTCTGTGACTACGTGTTAGAACGAGCCGCGATAGAAAACCGGTTCCAACGTGAGCCATATACACGCTATACGGACATAGTACTAACTGAACAGGATGAGCACAGACTGTCTGTGATTCTGTGGCGTAAGATATGGGCTCAGGAGCTGCTGATAGAGTTCAGAAATGGCAATTTGCGTCAGAGTAATGATGTCATGTTTGGTGTTGTTAAAGAGATTTTCTAAAGAAGGAGGAGACTATGGGAATTCCAATGGAGCAGATGTACAGACAGCGAAAGGACTTTGTGATAGTCGCATTGACGGGTATCACTGGTAGCGGCTGTTCGGATCTGGCAGAGGATGTGAAAGCCGGTGATGTGGTGACGGAGAAGAATGTTAGAAGTGTACGACCTAGATATGGTTTGCACCCAAAGTATCTGCCCGAGGTGCTTGGAAAGAAGTTCGTTAAAGACTGCCAGATGGGGGAGAGATTCTCTTTAGAGTTAATAGATAAGAGTTTCAGGTTTCAGGTTGTTAAGACAGGTGGTAAAGTGAAGATTTGAATTGTAAGGGAGTATGAAGGCACTGCTTTTTGGAAACGGACTTAATCAGTTGAATGGGTACACAACATGGGATGACCTTGTCAAAAGAATAAACGATAAAGATGATAAGCATAAGATTCCTAATACGTTGCATTATGAAGCCCAGATACTGCAACTGCCGTATAAGGTGACAGAAGCCATCACTTACAATGGGGAGTCGGTGACTTATAATGATGATGAGGTGACTTTTACGGTTGGAACTGAGAGCAGTTTTAAAAATGGTGTTGCCACGAGATGAAGGGGTATGTCTCAAACGAAGTATATCAGAGAGTAGCATCAATAGAAGGAATAGATCACTACTTGACCACCAACTATGACCAAGTGCTGAAACAGACTTTAGAGGGAATTGGATATAGTGAAGTGGAGCACGTACGGGCAGAAAACACCTATAGCCTCCGGCGCAGGCATTCATTGCAAAATGCAGATGGTGCGTTGAAGCATATTTGGAATATCCACGGGGAGATAGATGCCCCCCAGACCATTATGCTTGGATTGTATCAGTACTGCGGTTCAGTTGGAAGAATCAGCGAGTACATGAATGGCAAGTATAAGTACAAGCGAGATAAACAGATTCAAACAATGCCAAAGCTTCTTGAACGCCTGAAGGACGGCATAGAAGAGCCTTTCTCGTGGATAGACTTGTTCTTTGTCGCAGATATTTACATGATTGGATTTGGTTTGCTATATGACGAAATTGACCTCTGGTGGGTCCTGACACGAAGAAAGAGGCTGATACGTCAAGGCTATGACATAAAAAATCGCGTCTTTTATTGTGGCAACGTGGATACGGGAAAAGAGAAACTTTTTGCCACGATGGGTGTTGATGTGATAAAGCCGGATGCCGAGAAGGGTGATTATAAGGGGCAGTATATGTCGTTGCTGGATAAGATTGAGAGAATGGAGTGATTACTAAAGAGGAAATAATAGAATTATGACTACAAATATAGCAGATAGAGGATCTTGGTGGAGACGATGGGATTTGCATATACACACCAATGCGTCTGACGGCAAAGGAACATGTGAGGAGATATTGGAAGAGGCTAAGAAAAAGAAGATACGCTGTATCGCAGTAACCGACCACCATACCTTTGCCAATATTGATGAGATGAAGAAACTGGCACCTAATTATGGAGTGTCAGTTATTGCTGGTGTAGAATTCCGTACAGAATATGGCGATGAGTCTGTACACATGATAGGTTTGTTCCCCGATGAATATGAGGGTATTTGTCTTACAGCAGAGTTTCTCCATGATAACATACTCAGTCCTTTAGGCGTATCTAAATCAACTATTCTTGAAAAGGGACGAAGGATTAAACCACAAGGTAATGAAAAAGATTGGTTTGAGGAAGGTATGTTTCAAGTACAAGTCAACTTCAAAGATGCTGCTGACTTGATACACAAGTATGGTGGACTAGTGACTGTACATGCAGGAAATAAGAGTAATAGCATTGAGACTATGAAGCACGATGGTAAAAGCGTGCGCAATACTTCAATAGAAAATTCCTTAGGACCAGTAAAAGAAGAATTGTTTACCGAAGGCTATATAAATATTTGTGACATTACTCAACCAAAAGATGCTGTTTTCTATATGAAACAGTTTGGAAAGCCTTCCATTACAACATCAGATGCTCACAAGGTTGAAGATGTAGGAAGTAATTTCTGCTGGATAAAGGCTGATACAACTTTTGAGGGCTTACGTCAAGTGCTAATAGAACCCAGTCGCATTTCCTTTGAAGAACCGGAAGTTATCCAAAGACTCCGTCGCAATCCTGACAAATTTATCATAGGTTTAAATATTAGGAGAACAGATACGGCAACTATGCCAGAGATATGGTTCGACAATACGAAGATACCCCTTAATCCTGGTATGGTAGCCATCATTGGAAATAAAGGGAGTGGTAAAAGTGCCATAGCTGACATTCTTGCATTATGCGCTGATTCAACTACAGAATATCTCTCTTTTCTGACCCCGAACAAGTTCAGAATGAATAAGCCCTTTAACAGGTCCAGACAGATAGAAGCAAACATTCAGTGGTTTGATAAGTCATATTCTGCAACCAAGACCCTTGATATGGATTCTGATGAAACGCAGCCCAAACGTGTGAAGTATATTCCACAGAATTTTCTCGAAACAATTTGTACTACAGAAGAAGACGAGAAGTTTGAGGCTGAACTTAAAGATATTATCTTCCAATATCTTAAACCGGAGGACCGTTATGGACAGGAAAGCCTTGATGGTATCATAGAGTATCTAACGAACGAAAACAATAAGTCGTGCGAACTCATTCAAGACTCCATTCAACGTCTGAATGAGACTATTATAGGGCTAGAGCAAATGCTGGAACCAAACTATAAGTTAACCTTACAGAACCAGTTGAAATACAAGCAAGACCAACTAAGCAATGCTCAGAGCGCCAAACCTGTTGAAGTTACTAAGCCAGACTTGTCAGGAAATGAAGAAGCCCAGAAAGCAAAGTCTGCCATAGATGCGCTTACAACAGAGGTAGGAAAGTTGAAAGCTGAAATAGAGCAGAAACAAGAAACGCTTGCTGCCAAGAAAAAGGGGTTGCAGGATTTGCGTGCTATAAAGGAGAGTTTCGGTAGACTGAATGTCCAAATACAAGAGTCATTGGGACAGTTTTCATCTACTCTTTCTGCATACGGTCTGGAAATAGATAAAGTATTCCAGATACAGTTCCACCCAGAAGCGCTGGATGCACTCATAACAAAAATTACTGAGGAGAGCGATGTAATCTCGAAAGAGGTAAACGATGAGACCACTGGACTTGTCAAACGTTTGGAGGACAAAAATAAAGAACTTGAAGAAGCGAAGAAGAAACTAAGCGAGCCGGAACTAAAATATCAAGAGTATTTGAAGCGGAAGCAGGCTTGGGAAAAGCAAATAGAAGAAATTACTGGTACTCCAGAAAAAGAAGGAAGCATCAAGTACTATCAGGCGAAGATAGAATATGTGGATCATCATTTGCGGGAGGACCTGTCCAAGCAACGTACAGCCCGAAGAGCATCAGTCAGGCAATTGATGGAGAAGAAGGCAGAGGTTCTTACAACATATAATACTTTGTTTGCTCCTGTTGTTGACTTTATTCAAAGATATAGTTCTGAATTAAACGACTACCCGATAGAGTTTGATGCTGCTTTTTCCATACGTAAGTTCCCGGAACATTTCTTTGACTATGTTGGGCAGCAAGTGTCAGGCTCTTTCTATGGAAAGGAGGCAGGTATGCTTCGTTTAAATGAGGCGATTGAGAGCATAGATATGCAAGACATAGAATCAATTGTTAACTTTCCTGCCGTCATCAATGGTGATTTGCTGGTTGATAAAAGAGATACCACAAAAGTTGTAGCCAAGAACGTGGCTGACCAAATAAGAAAGGGGCACTCTCAACAAGAGTTGTACAACTATCTGTATGGAATGGAATATGTACAGCCGTTCTTCCAACTGAAGATGAACGGAAAGCCATTAGCATCGCTTTCTCCAGGTGAGCGTGGTGCTCTTCTATTGCTGCTTTATCTCTTTGTTGACATGGATGATAAGCCGCTTATTATCGACCAGCCTGAGGAGAATCTTGATAATGAGAGCGTCTATGCATATCTTGTTAGGTTCATACGACAAGCCAAGAAGAAGCGCCAGATAATCATAGTTACTCATAATCCCAATCTGGCTGTCGTATGTGATGCTGACCAGATTATCCGTATGAACATAGACAAGCAAAATAAAAATACGGTTACATTTGCGTCAGGTGCAATTGAGAATCCCGTCATTAACAAGCAGATTGTTGATGTGCTGGAAGGAACATATCCTGCATTCCATAACAGGGACTGCAAGTATATTGAAAAAACATGATAAATGCATCGAAATGCGATGTGTCAGTGGAATGGCATAAAATAGAGATAAAATGAAACCGTAAGACAAATACATTATGGAGAAAAAAGAAGAAAGGGTATTGGTACAAGGTCTTGTGACCACGATGTCGTATGACCTTGAAGTGAAAGATGATACCAATATTAACCAAGAAATAAAGGATATACTTATTGATAAAGGATGGAATTTCACGGAGCCAGAGCGGAAGGTTATTACCTATCTGGGAAAGGAAAGAATTGAAAAGAATGTCGATACTCCTTATACGACAGCATGGAAAGAGTGTGTTACGCCAAAGGAGGCAGTTGGTGAATTCTACACTGCGATTTTAGCTTATAATGCCAAACATACACTCGATAAAACAGTGGTGTTAGGACGGGGTAATGCTTTTGCCGTTTGTGACAATGTGTATGATGCAATAAAGATTTGTTAATTTTTATCATGCGCATCATAGGATTATACGGGCATGGATAATTTGGCAAATCCGTAACGCTGAATGAATTGAAGGAGATGCTGCGGGTGACAAATCCCATAAAGACGCATCCTTACAACTAGAGTCCCAAGATTCTGAATATTCTGCAACACGCATATGAAAGTAACAGTGTTGTATCCAGGTTCTGTCCTAGATAGGAATGGAGCGGCTAAGGTTGTGAGAGTTTTTGCAGATAAAGTGGCTTCATTAAATCACTTAAGCGGCCACGAAGTTAATGTGATAGATTCCACTTCATCCTCTAAAATAATACTATCAGACAATCTGCTGGACAAAAAATCATTCGTGAGATTCTTTCTCCGCTGCGCTATGAAAGCGTCTCCTATCGTCGCCGAGCGCGTGAGATTCGTGGTTTAAAAAAATCTGCGTGATCTGCGAAATCTGCTGGACAAAATCATTCGTATTATTTGTGTAATTCTTGCTTTGGCAAGCGTCTCATATCGTCGCCGAGCGCGTGTCATTTGTGGTTATAAAAAATACAATCTGCTAAATCAGCGAGATCTTCGTGAGATACTGTTCAGAGGTTTGAGTGTTGAGTTATCCGTGTCGTTCGAGCTTTGCTCGCTCATTCCGAAGGTATTGAGAATCTGTGTAAATCTGTGAGAGAAATAAAGGGTTAGACATGAACGCAAACGATACACGAACAAGACTTATAGAATTTGACATTCTGCGTATATCCGCAATTTTTGCAGTTGTATTCCTTCACATAACTGCAGAAGGCTGGTGGGTAGATTGTCCTACAATAGATTGGGAGATACGAAACGTTTACGACAGCGCAGTAACGTGGTCTGTTCCTATATTCGTAATGATCTCAGGGGCTCTCTTTCTCAATCCAAGCAAAAAGATAACGATAGAGAAACTATATCGCAAGAATATTTTAAGAATTATCCTTGCATACCTACTATGGGCAACTATCTATCAACTGTATGAATTACGAAATAGTGATTTTGCGATTAAAGAATTCGTTTTTGGTATCATCAAAGGATGCTATCATCTCTGGTTCTTAAAAATGCTTATTGGATTGTATATCGCAATCCCAATCCTTAGAATCGTTGTCTCAAACAAACAAATAGAACAATATTTTCTTATTGTTGCACTTTTCACCAGCTCTATATTACCATTCTTAATACACATGACGGGGGGAGTAAGTCATGAGCTGCAAGAAGTGTTGCAGACCAATTATGAGAAACTGTCCATCGATACAGCAGCTGGATTTAGTGGCTATTTTGTGTTAGGACATTATCTTAGTACATACGGGATAGACAAAAGGTATAAGAATATTATAATAATTGGTGCATTCGCCTGTTATCTGACCGTAGTAATTTTGACAAGCCTGAAGTTTCATCTATCTGGAGTAATAACTGAATCTTTTTACGGCTATCTAACACCATTCACCCTGATAGAAGCCTTTGCTATATTTTCTATAGTAACCATCAGAAAGCATCCTAAACTATCTGAAAAGTGCAAGACCAGGATAGTGAAAATATCCAACTTGTGCTTTGGAATATATTTAGTCCATATTTTAGTCATAAGAATTCTAAGCGATTACTTGGGACTTGCGTCAACCTGCTTCAATGCTTCTATATCTGTACCATTGTTCGCAGTACTTGTTTTTACGATTTCATGCGGTGTAACATGGATACTTAGAAAAATACCATATAGTAAATATTTCTTATAAACAACCTTTTTAACGATACATTAGAAACAAGAAAAAAACAAAAGCATATCGTTATGAAAAAAATATCAATTCTCATACCATGCCATAATGAGGAGAAATCACTTCCGCTGCTTCGTGATGCACTTGATGGCTTGATGGCTTCACAAGAGCAATACGACTGGGAGGTAATGCTCGTTAATGACGGCAGCAAAGACAATACCATATCGGTCATACGTCAGATAACTAAACAAGATAGCCGGTACTGCTATATAGATCTTAGTCGCAACTTTGGCAAGGAGAATGCTATGCTTGCAGGTTTCGACCATGTGTCTGGCGATTGTGTTGTAATAATGGACGCAGACTTGCAGCATCCCCCACATGTGATACCAGAAATGATTAGAAAGTGGGAAGAGGGATTTGACGACGTGTATGGCAAACGTCTCACACGAGGCAAGGAAAGTTGGATCCGTAAGCAGTGCTCCCTCCTATTTTACTCTATCCTTCAGAAATCTGCAAGATATGAGATCCTCCAGAACGTGGGTGACTTCAGATTGCTTGACAGAAAATGCATTGACGCACTTACCAGACTGAGAGAATCAGAACGATACACCAAAGGTATGTACTGCTGGATAGGATTTAATAAAACATTTGTGGAATTTGAAACACAAGATAGGGTTGCTGGTAATTCGTCATGGAATTTCCGTTCGTTAGTGAACCTTGCCATTGAAGGTATCGTGTCGTTTACCACAGCTCCCCTGAGATTTTCTACATTTATGGGAATATTGGTATCATTATTAGCTTTTGTCTATATGCTTTACACTATATGTAAGACTATCTTCTTCGGCGAAGACGTTCAGGGCTACCCCACTCTATTGTCAGTATTATTGTTACTGGGGGGGGTACAGTTACTCTCTTTGGGAATTATTGGAGAGTACATTGGCAGAATATTCAACGAAACAAAGCAACGACCACCATACATCATACAAGAATGTAAGGTAAATAAGAAGAGCAATGAGAAAGGAGGTTCTTGTGAAGAGGACTAAATTTCTCAGACTGCTTTTGTTCTTTACAATTCTTGGTTCGCTTTTCTTCATCTCGGATATAGTCAATCCTCTTGATAGCGACGATTTACTGTATCAGTTTAAATTTGAAAACGAGAAAGTAGAAAGTGCTCCCTGGAATATCACGTATAATAAGATAGAAAATCTTTGGGATATCGTAACGTCACAATACTACCATTGGTGGTATCAGAATGGGCGTCTTGGCTCGCACTTCATAGTACAGTTTTTTGATGGTATTGCCGGCAAGCAGATCTTCAGCATCTGCAATACCATTATGTATATCCTGTTGATACTACTTCTATATAGATTTGCCGTAAATAACACTCACAACCATTCACGCAGACATTCTCTATTTGTCGTTATTCCATGTATTCTCTTTCTTCAGGCCTCACCAGGTACTTTCTACGGCTCTGTCGTGGAACCTGTTGGCTACATGTGGAGTCTCGTATTTAATCTAATATTTCTATTATTACTGTTTAAGGAACGTCGCACACCGTTACAATGCGTTGTCTTATGGCTCATCACCATATTTGCAGCTTGGTCACACGAGGGATTGGTTATGCCTATGGGGGCAGCCCTCGCACTGTATTGTTTGCTCAACTGGAAAAAAGTATCTGTACAAGAGAAAGCCATTATTACTATATATCTTATCATCACGTGCGTCATGGTGTTAGCACCTGGAAACATCAACAGATTTCTGTATACCAACGAAAAACCTCAGCCCTATATCGTATGTGGTATACATCTTCTCACATTTAAGTATATCAGGATCTCCTATCTCCTACTCTTTGCCGCTCTATATCTGTGGAAGAAACAAAGATTGGTTCCTTTTGTCAAGGAGAACAGATATATTCTTGTTGCATATACCATAGCACTACTGTTCTTGTTGGCAGTAGGACCACTTAATCCTCGTTCTGTTTTATTTGTTGATTTCTTTGCCATTTTGCTTTTATTACGCTTTATCAACACCGACTTTAATTGCATATTAGATGTCAAATGGCTTAGAAATACGCTTGCCATTGGATTGATTATCCTGTTTTCTTCAATCACATATATGCAAATCCACGTTGGCAGGGTGAGACAAAATGTATATGACCAGCTGACACAAACTACTGATAAGAAATGCGTTGTCACATGGTATCATGTTCCATATTCCTATCCTTTCATCAAACTGCACCTCATCTCTATGCAATTGAACGACGAAGCTAATTTCGGTTGGAACATTACTTGTTGGAAGTATTATTTCCATAAAGAAAACATATCTATAAACTTTACCGATAAAGCACTGCCATGAAAACAGCACAGTCGATTTACCCCCTATCACAAAAGCAAAGACAATCTAATATGGAGCTATATCGTATCATCGTGATGCTCCTTATTATAAAAACTAAAGGGATGCAACCACGACAGGGTTGCATCCCTTTGTTTTTTCACATCAGCACCTGACCACGGTTAGGCCGACGCTGTGTGAAGCTCACGTGGAGCCAACGGGGACAGTAGGAGCCTCGCGGCTCCCAGATGAGCTGATCAAAGGGGGTGTATTTCCGGATGAAATTGAAATACTTCAGTCCCGTCTCCATGCTCGGCACGAAGATGTCGACAGCCTCCCCTCGTAGGTGTTGGGAGTCTGAGGCTCCTCCCACCGCAGCGTTCAGTCGCCGTGAGCGGTAGCCACTGGTGACGGTGATGGCTCCGTAACGGCGGCGCAGTGGCTCCAGTATGTTCTCACACAGGGCGCGCAGCGCCTCTATCTCTCTCGCGTCTGGTACGTTCTTGAAACCCAGCGTTATGGCTGTGCCTGACCTCGTCAGCTCCCACAGCGTGAAATGTTCTGTCAGTTGTTGTTTGTTGTTCATATTTACGGTTTAAAGTTTACAGAAAATATCCGTGTCAATCCGCACGATCCGTGGTCGTCTAATATCTGCGTGATCAGCGAGATCTGCGTGACTAAAAATCATTTCTGCATTCGTGCAATTAATCCCGCTATCGCGGTCTTGACTTTGCTCACGCTCGGCAATGCTCAAACGAGTTTGGCATTGCTCTCGCTTACTCGCAAAGTTCGTGGTCGTCTAATATCTGCGAGATCTGCGTGACTAAAAATCATTCTCACGCACAAAGGTACTACTCAGGCGAGGCGAAGGCAAGAATTTTGAGGGAGCATCGGGGAGAGTAAAATAAACTCTCTTCGGTGCTCTCTAGTTTTATTTGCAAATGGCTTTCGTTGGACAGTACCTTTGCATGCGGCAACGGACAAGTCCTCCCCCATTTAATGGCGCCAACAAATGAGGGAATTGCCAATGAGAGTATTAACCACAATTATCAATTATCAATCATCAATTATTATGGCAGTAAAGTATCGATTAGTTCAAAACACCCGAAAAGAGAGTGAACAGTATGGTTTGTGGTATGGACGTGCGAGCTACGACAAGCAAGACACCATCAACATCGAGCAGCTGGCAGATAAGATTGCCTACGCCACCACCGTCACCGACGTGGATGCCGAGGCAGTTATCAAGGCACTGTGCCGCTTCATGCGTGAGGCTCTGCTCGAGGGTAAGAAGGTGTTGCTCGACAAGTTTGGCACGTTCAAGGTGGGTCTGCACACCGCACCGGCAAAGAGCGCCAAGGAGTTCAACGCCAACGTCAACGTCAAGGGTGCACGTGTCATCTTCCAGCCTGCAGTAGAGAAGGACAAGGTGACTGGCAAGTTCGTCAAGAAGCTCATCTCGGGCATACAGGTTGTAGAGAAGAGCATGTACCATGTGGATAAGGGCGAGGACGAGACGCCTGACGTACAGCCAGAGCCTTAGTCATGAGCAGCGGAGCTGCAGTTTTTAGTTTTTAGATTTTAGTTATTAGAAGATGAAAAAGAAAGAATTGCTGAAGACGATTGTTCAGGTGGCGATAGCTATCCTCACAACGATCGCAACGACCCTGGGTATCTCCAGCTGCATGTAGCCACGGCTGCCCAAGAGTCATCACCAAGCCCCTCCTTGCACAAAGGAGGGGCTTTTTTGTGTCCAAAAGTCACTGAGGTTACGGCGTAAGGTCACTGAGGTTAGGGCCTAAGGTCACTGAGGTTAGGGCCTAAGGTCACGAAGGTTACAGCCTAAGGTCACTGAGGTTACAGCCTAAGGTCACGAAGGTTACAGCCTAAGGTCACGAAGGTTACAGCCTAAGGTCACGAAGGGTACGGCCTAAGGTCACGAAGGGTACGGCGTAAAGTGCGTGAGACTACGGCCTAAGGTGCGTGAGACTACGACCTAAAGTGCGTGAGACTACAACGTAAAGTGCGTGAGATTACGACCTAAAGTGCGTGAGACTATGGCGTAAACTATTTGACCCAAAGTTGGTACAAATTGACCCAAAGTTGGTACAATTAGACCCAAAGTTGGTACACTTTTACCCATAGTTGGTACTAAAACGACCCAAAGTTTGCACAGACGACCCAAAGTTGGTACATTTTTCACCTGTAACTAATTAAGTATCAAATCGTTACCCTGCCCCTATAATCTATATATATAAATATATATAGAGAATTATAATTGAATGATAAATAAATGATATAAGAAGAATAAAAAAATTCTACTTAATCTCGAGTAGCTTGTGCTGTTGTAAGGAGAGCTGCCAATGGGGATTGCGCAGGATGTAGTCTACGCACTGACGACGGATAGTAGCATTGCGCTGGGCGTCGCCTGTGTCGCAGGGTTGCAGACGGTATTCGTGGGCGCGGATGCCGCAGTCGGTGGGCTGGTGGATGCCATCAAAGATGACCTTGACCTCGCTGGCTTGGGTGAGTACCACCCTACCCTCGTCAGTGAAGGACTGCTTGGGTGAGACGGTGACCCAGTCGATGCCTGGTGGCAGAGGACGGGTGCCGTTGGTCTCGATGGCGACATAATAGCCGGCGGCATGAAGGGCATCGAGGAGTGGAGGGTCTACCTGTAGGGAGGGCTCACCTCCAGTGAGGACTACAAAGTGGCAATCGCTCCACGTGGCGATGGCATCAAGGATTTGATGGAGGGTCATGGGTGTGTGACGGCTGAAGTCGGTGTCGCAGAAGGGACAACGCAGGTTACAGCCAGAGAAACGTATGAAGACAGCAGGACGACCTGCCCACCTGCCTTCACCCTGAAGAGAATAGAATATCTCGTTGACTTGGTATTTGCGGACAGTCATCACAAGAGGTACTTGGGATCGATGGGGAACTGTTCGTCGTAGGCCTGGGCTACATTCTTCTCGCTCTCGACGACGACGCACTTATAGCACTGGGGCAACTGGTCGACAACCCAACGGGCGATATTCTCGGCGGTGGGATTGAAGGGCAACAGCTCGTTGAAGTCGCCGTGGTCGAGATAGTCGCGGATGACATGCTTGATGTGGCTGTAGTCTACGACCATACCATCAGCGTTGAGCTCACTGGCGGCAAGGAAGACGGTGACGAGCCAGTTGTGACCGTGGACACGCTGACACTTGCTCTCGTAGGAGAGCTGTAGATGATGGCTACCAGCAATCTCGAGTTGTTTGGATATGCAGTATATCATTTTTATTTCTGTTTTTATTTCTATTTAATTATGTTTCGGATGTTACGCCTCCTCCGCTCCTTTTAGGCGTGAGTGAGGAGTAAGGAGGGTGTGACGACACAAAGGTACAAAAATAATGCGTAATACGTAATGTGAATTCGAGATTTTTCTCGATTTGCCTACAAAGAATGCGTAATTTTAAGAGAAAAGAAAAAAACTTGAGAAAAGTTTTGGTGGTATGAAAGAAAGTATGTACCTTTGCAACCGCAAATCGGAAAACAAGGGTTTGCAACACTAAAAAGGATGCGCTTGTAGCTCAGTTGGTAGAGCATCTGACTCTTAATCAGAGGGTCCAGGGTTCGAACCCCTGCAGGCGTACAAAGAGAGAAACTCATCAAGGGTTTCTCTCTTTTTTTCTCTCAAATTTCACACGGATGGGGTTTTGGTCCAGCAGATAGCGCAGATTGTTTTTTAAACCACGAATAGCACGAATCTCACGAATACTTCAATTCTTCAATTCTACTTCGCCCACGGATAATGCGGATTCACACGGATGATTTTTTGTCCAGCAGATCTCGCAGATCTCGCAGATTTTAGACGAACACGCGCTCGGCGACGATAGGAGACGCTTTCATAGCGCAGCGGAGAAAGAATAGCACGAATCTCACTCTAAGTTTGCAGCGTCTAAGAAAAAGATATAATTTTTTTTGCTTAGTAAG
>ODAI011759728.1_pt1 | contig 18138 bp, 9 predicted proteins | sample 1539321 | NCBI WGS metagenome assembly ODAI01 (sample SAMN02144231, study PRJEB22623) | gut metagenome | biome: sheep rumen | host: Ovis aries | place: New Zealand | reverse complement strand
CATCGGAAACGCTCTTTCTCGGCTTTACAGAAGCCTTTTGGGGACACTTTGGACAATTACCTTGTCTTTTCTGACAGACTCTTGCCGCCGCCTCACAATCCCGGTGACAGTGGAATAACTGCCCTGTCTCTATAAAAAAAAGAGGGTGCCTTTTGGGACACCCTCTTCGTGTATTTAGTTACTATTTCTGACTGTCGAGAGGTTTGTTAGCCGTCTTGCCTGCAGGCTTGGAGATACTTTCGCGCATGTCGGTGTCGGCTTGGATGTTCTTCATTCGGTAGTAGTCCATGATGCCAAGGTTGCCGTTGCGGAAGGCTTCTGCCATGGCTTTAGGCACTTCGGCTTCGGCCTCGATGACACGGGCGCGGGCTTCCTGTGCCTTGGCTTTCATTTCTTGCTCGGAGGCGACGGCCATTGCGCGGCGCTCTTCGGCCTTGGCCTGGGCAATGTTCTTGTCGGCATTAGCCTGGTCCATCTGCAGTTGGGCACCGATATTCTTGCCCACGTCGATGTCGGCGATGTCGATGGAGAGAATTTCAAAAGCAGTGCCGCTGTCCAATCCCTTAGCCAGCACCAGTTTTGAGATGCTGTCGGGGTTCTCAAGCACCATCTTGTGGGTCTCGGCTGAACCGATGGCGGTGACGATGCCTTCACCCACACGGGCCAGGATGGTCTCTTCTCCGGCACCACCTACGAGTTGCTTGATGTTGGTGCGCACGGTGACACGGGCTTTGGCAATCAGCTGAATGCCGTTCATGGCGACAGCAGCCACAGGAGGGGTGTCGATGACTTTGGGGTTGACCGACGTTTGGACGGCTTTGAGCACATCACGACCGGCCAAGTCAATGGCGGTGGCGGTGTGGAAGTCTAGGTTCATATTGGCCTTGTTAGCTGAGATGAGCGCTTGTACTACGTTGCTCACATTGCCACCTGCCAGATAGTGAGCCTCCAGTTCGTTCTGCGAGAGTTTCAGTCCAGCCTTGGCTCCATTAATCATGTTGTTGACAATGATGCTTGGGGGCACCTTACGGAACCGCATGAACATAAGTTGGATGAGCGAGGTGTGCACGCCAGAAACCAAGGCTTGGAACCAGAGTCCTACGGGCACAAGATAGAAAAACAAACATAGTAGGATGAAAATCACTACTACTAAGATAATAGTTGTTGTGGGCATAATAAGATTTTTTTAATGTTATACAATTATTGACTATTATTTATTCTATTCCGTGAGACAGGCCTTCGAATCGGTCATCGTTGGGCACTTCAATGACATCGATACGGTAACCCTCAATGCCGACTACTTTGATAGGGCGGTCGGGGTCAATGAATTTGTTGATGGCATGTACCTCCACCAGTTGGTCTTCAATGAGGGCTTTGCCTGTAGGGGCAAGTCGTGCAATGGTGCGGCCTTTGGCTCCGACGGTGATTTCTTTGGAGTCTATCTGGTTGACGGTGCTGTTAGATTCTTCGTTCAAACTGAATCGCTTCCATGTTTTGGCTTTCAGGAAGATGATTAGCAGAATGACAACAAGCGCGGTGCAGATGATTAAGATAGTGTTGCCCAAGGCTTCGCCCCAGAGGACATAGCTTTGCCAAACGCCGAACCCAAGAAGTCCCACTCCGAAGATGCCGGCCACCCCCCCGGGCAGGGCTACAATTTCGAGGGCCAGCAGCACTACTCCCAAGATGAGAATGATGATTAATAGTGTCGTATTCATGGTATTATTGTTTAAAAAGTGTTATTTTACAATTTCTGAGGTCAGCTGTTTGTCCAACAGTGCAGTGTGCATGGGCAAAAGGGTTTCATAGCTGCCGTGTTTGATGGTGCATTTGCCATGGCAGTGAACCAGTATGGCGCACTGTTCGGCCTGAGAACTAGAGATGCGGCAGATGTCGACAAGGGCCTTGATGACATAGTCGAATGTGTGCACATCGTCATTGTGTAGTACCAGGCTGCAACCCGAGTCTTCTAGGACTTCTGTTTCGCCTTCCGCTTGGGGAGAAATGAGTGGCTTTTCCATAGTGGTGAGTTTAATGGTGGTGAGGTCAGTTATGTGGTGCGTGTTCTTGTCTCTTCTATCATGACAACGGCATGGGCGCTTATGCCTTCTTCGCGTCCTTCGAATCCCAGCCATTCTGTAGTGGTGGCCTTGACGGAGATTTGGTCTATATTGATGCCAAGCGTTGCGGCCAAAACTTCTCTCATTTGGGGGATATAGGGCCCTATCTTGGGTTGTTGGGCTACGACAATGCTATCTATGTTGGCAATACGGTAGCCTTTCTCAGTCAGCAGTTGGCCACATTTGCGCAAAAGAATTTTGCTGTCGATATTTTTGTATTGCGGGTCTTTGTCGGGAAAATGCTTGCCAATGTCACCCAGTGCTGCAGCGCCCAATAGGGCATCGCAGATGGCGTGGATGAGCACGTCGGCATCGCTGTGGCCCAGAAGTCCTTTGCTGTGGGGCACCTCAATGCCGCCCAGCCATAGTTTGCGCTCGGCCACTAGTTTGTGTACATCATATCCCAATCCAACGCGCATAATCAAGAGGCTTTTTTCTTGGCTAGATTAAAGGTGAGGGAGATGCGGATGGTGTTGGAGAGGGGGTTGCTGCTGAAGGCAGTGGTGGGAATGAGGTAGGCGAAGTCGAACTGCATGACGTTGTATTTCAGTCCGAATCCCACGGTGGCATAGCGACGACCGCCTTTGGTGTCGTTCTCGTAGAAATAGCCGGCTCTGGCCGCCAGTGTGTTTTTGTACCAGTATTCGGCACCGGCGGATATCTGCAACTCGCGCATCTCCTCGGAGAAACCGCCGGGGGCATCATAGAAGGACTGGATAATGCCACGCATGACACCGGTGTTGTAGTACTCGGTCAGGTCGTGGTAGTAGTCGCTATAGGTAGTCTCGCCCACGGTGACGGGGGGGGTGGGCACCATCAGTTTGTTGATGTCGGCCATCACACTGATTTTGTTGGATTCGTCGATTTCGTTGGTATAGCGGGCACCCACACGCAGGTTGGCGGGCAGGAATTCCTGTCGGGTGTCGTCGTCAGAATAGGAAAGTTTTGCGCCCATGTTGCTGATGAAAGCACCTACGGCCACGGTCTGCGCTGCGTCGAGGGGATGTTGCCAGTAGAGACCCAGGTCGGCGGCCAAGCTGCGGCCGGGTTTGGTGGTGACATAGCCGCTTCCGTCAGAGATATTCTGCCCGTTGGTGAGGTCGGAATGGATGTAACGACCGCTGGCAGCTAAGGCCAACTCGTCGTTGAGTTTCAGTGCATAGGTGACGTCGGCGGCAAATTCGTTGGGGTTCATGGTGCCGCGGGAGTTGCCTTCGGGGTCAGTGCTTTGGATTTCGCCTAGAGAGAAATAGGTGAGCGAGGCGGCCACAGTGCTACGGCTGTTGATGTTTTTGTAGCCTCCTAGATAAAGCAGGTTCATGTCGCCCACGCCTAGGTTGCGCAGCCAGGGAGTGTAGGTGGTGCTGAGACCGAAGTCGCCCTCTATGAAGGCAAATTTGGCGTTATTCCAGTGAGCTGAGTAGATGTCGGGGGTGGAAGCTGCTCCTACATCGCCCATGGCGCCTGAGATGGCATCGGGGGCAACCAGCAGGATGGGCATGCCTGTAGAAATATAGTTCCTAGTTTGGCCGGTCAGGGCGGCAGGGGTTTGTGCATTGGTCGTGCACGCAAATCCTATCACGAGTGCACTGGCAAGTAAAGTTGCAAATTTTCTCATTACTATTTTCTGTGTTATTAATCAAGAAACGGAGGTGGCCTGTTTTTATTGTTCCAGACTATATTTTTTTAGTTGCGTATCACTTTGGTGGTTTTGGTGAGCACTTCGCCCGCAGTGGTGGTGAGCTGTAGGCGGGCAATGTATATGCCCTTGGGGACCATAGCCCCGGTGGATGTTCTGAAGTCCCAGGGGCAGGCAATGACGCACCCGTTGTTGGCCAAGGTGGGGACGAACTGGCAAAGATGACTTCCACGAAGGTCGTAGATGTCAATAATGGCCGACTGCACGAAATTGGTCATGTTGTGCTCTACACGGATGGTGGTGTGGTCATGGGCTGGATTGGGGGCGGCGGTAAAGTCGCCAATGAGCGACTGGCGGTCGTTGGCCACCACAAAGCTGATGGTAGCACTGCCTGAGTAGTTAAATATGTTCCAACATTTTACTGTCAGAGTGTGCTGACCTTCGTCTAGTTTGCCCATGGTGTAGTATACGTCGCCGCTGCGGCTGTCATAGATGTCCGGCTCGTAGTAGTCGTTCAGTGTGACGGTGCTGTAGGGATTGTTGTCGATGATGGCCGTGATGTCGTGTCCGATGCCGCTTCCGGCTGCATTGATGCCGATGGAGTCGGACAGGTGAGCAAAGAGGGTGGGAGTCTCGTTGGTGAGGCCTCCGTTGCGGAAATTGGAGTCGTTGATATAAAGCGTTACAGTTGGGTGCAATTCGGTCAACTCGGCCTCATCGTCAAATCCGCCAAACATAATGTTGCCATATTGGCCGGTGGCATTATCGTCTTGGCTGCGGGCATAGTGGGAAAGTTTGGCGTAGTCGTAGTGATAGGCCACATCGCGCGGGATGATGAAGGAGTAGGTGAAATGGCCGTTGGTGACTGTCTCCCGCCCCTTGTAGAGGATGTTTTTCTGTTGATAGAAAGTTACTTCTGTGCTGTCATTGTCGTTGGCCAGGGTGCTGCTTTTCACCTGACGGTCAAAGACAATAGGGTAGATGGTGCCATTGAAATCGGTGGCCAGCGTGCCGTTGCCGTTGCGTATCTCACCTTCGATGGTGACGCGCGAAAGCACTTCGGCCGAGTCTACCACATCACTCTTCACTGCACGACCATTGACGTGCGTGACAACCACTTCCTTATTGGGAATAGAGAGGTGCAGGGCTGGGTCGCCCAGCAGGGCTATGCAGTGCGAGACAGACACCTGACTCTTGGCCAGACGCAGGGCATCGCCTATGGCGTTGTTGGGGTCTAGGGCATAGATACAGGCCCGGCTGTTGAACCCGTGGGAATGGTGAATGGGACGGGCGGCCGTGAGGATGCCTATGCCTGCGGCATCGGCCAGCAGGAATGCTTCGGCCCCGCAGATGTCACCCACCAGGTCGTAGTGGCCAAAGGAGCAGGTGCTGGTCACAAAGAAAGCCAGTCGGTCGGTATTGGAGTACTTCTCTATGTCGGAAAACTCCATGTAGCGTTCTGTCCCTATGTATTTGTCAGAGCCGTGTCCTATATAGTTGAGCAGCAGGGTGCCATAGTTCAGCCTTTGTCGCAGGGCGTTGTTGACGTCGGGATAATAGCTGCCGTCAACGCCCGACTGCTGTTCATATGAGTCAGCAAAGATTTTGTCAATGTTGATGTGTGGATAGCGGGCCATGATTTCGCGTGCCATCTTTTCGGCATCGCTGGCGAACACAGAGTCCGACCCATTCGAGGGGTCGGCATCGTCGGCCAGAAGGGTTACATAGTTGCGCCAATCACCGCGGATATTGCTCTGCGTAAAATCGCGCTTGTTCATGTAGCCGTCAATCTTGTCTACTAGGTGTTCGGCCTCGGCAGCGGTCTTGGCCGGCAGACGGCCGATGCTTACAGTCAGCCTGCCTTCAAAAATGCCTTGTGTGCTGTCGTCAATGTAGCCGTACACATCGTCGCTAGGATAAGCGGAAGTCTCGTTGAGCACGAGGCTGGGATATTGGTAGGTGATGGCAGTGCGTTGATTGCCGCCTAGAAGGTTGCGATTGTCGTAGGTCCCCTTGCCGAAAAGTAGCAGGTATCGCGGTTTTTGTTTTTCGGCATCATTGCTGCGCATGTTCCTCAGCATCTGGCGGATGGCAATGGGGTCGGGGCGACCGGAGGAATACTCGTTGAAAACCTCCTCCTGTGAGACAACCAGCACTTTCAATCCCTCTTTCTGCCGGTGCAGGTTGGCCAATCGCTCTGCTTGCGAAACAAAGTCTCGGTGAGAGACAATTACGTAGTCGGGGACTTCAGCTCCGTGGATGTCTTGGTTGGCAACGTGTTCAATGCTCGTGGGATGCATTGCGTCATCAGAGGTGAATGCGATGAAAGTGCCGGGCTGAGCACCGGCAGCGGCAAAGGTGAAGCCACCAGTCTCAGAAGGCTGCAACTCGATGTTGATGGGAAGGTTGGGGGTAGAAACGTCCCATAAGCGCATTCCGTCGCGATAGCCTGTGCCGGCAAATTGGACAATGTTGTCCTCTTGTATCATTTGCGTGTTGCGTATGTGCTGTTGCCCGCCTTGGTAGGCCAGGGGAATCAGGGCACTGGCTTCGATAAAGTCCAAGAAACCTGTCCCGCCGCTCTCGCGCGGAGTGTAGGTGACAGTGAGGCTCAGATTTTTGCTCCCAGCAAGTGCCACATTACGGCGAAATGTGTTGTAGGTGGTGTAGGCGTTGAAGGTGTTGGACCAATTCTCCGTTTCGCTTTGCATGTCATATTGGCCCGAGTAATCAGAGATATGCCCTAGGCCATAGCGGATCTCAGCACTGCCGTTGGTGGGGACACTGGGGAACGTCAGACTGTAGTTTCTGGAGTTCAGGCTGCTGCTGAATTTGTCTGCCATCCACAGCTCACCGCCCTCCACTGGGTTGACTTTGTCTTCGTGAAAAAGGGCTAGGGCGGTATAATTGCTGATAGTGGTATTTGTATTTGGGGTGAGGTCACTGCTCTCGATGCGGATGGATGTTTCTGTCTGGGTATAGTTGGGTGTGAGGCAATAGTAGTTATAGTTGGCGTAGGCGTGCATCTGGTACTCAAACAGTTGGTCGGTACTGTTGTATCGCCAAACACTCGGGCCTTCGCCATAAAAAAGAATGTAGTCTTCTGCTTCAAACAGGCCATTGCCGTTTTTGTCCACCACTTCGATGGCTGCGGGCACCAGGTCGTCGGGGTGATCTGCCATGTTGTTTGCCGAGAGCATGCCTCCTGGGGCACCAAAGAGGGCTATTCTGTTGCAGGGGGTGCCGTTCAACTCGGCTAAGTCTGTCGTGGTGAGCATGTACACTCCGGTGCTACTCACCGCTATTTTGTACCAATTCCCCTCGGCCAGTTTTGAGTGGCTGGCATAGTTGCCTTGAGCCACTGCCGTCGAGATGTGGCATAGGGGCAGGATGAAAAGACAGGTGAAATATATTATTTTTCGTATGCGCATATTTATATAACTTGCAATCCTTTTTTTTATTGTCCCATAAGTGAAATAATGCTCTCTGGCAAGCTGACGGAACTACAGTAGTAGGTCGCCGCGGGCCACTATGCGACAGCTCCCTCCAACATATATGTTTCCCTCTTCGTCCCTTGTGGCGGTCACCACGCTGGGCCTTTTCATGGCTTCACCTTGAATGAAACTGCATGTGGCGGTCGTGGACACAAGGCCTCTCTGGTGCAGGTAGTGCATTAGGGCGGCGTTGGCCGTGCCGGTGGCCGACTCCTCGTTGACGCCGTACAGTGGCGCAAAGTTGCGCACATGGGCTGTGCTCCCATCGCCAGCTTCTTGGGTGAGGACAAAAGCGTGCACACCCACCACCTCTTTCTCACGGCTGAAGTCGGTCAAACCCCTCATGTCGGGTTGCATGGCTTTCAAGGCTTCCAGACTCTTTACGGGCAGGATGATGTCGGGCAGGCCTGTGCTGACAATGGCAATGGGCATCTGTGGTTCTTCGACGGTCATGATGCGACAAAGGCGTTGCACCTCGGCAGGTTGGTCAATAAGTGCCAGTTGCTGGGGCTGCGCCATTTGCATCATCAGTTTTTCGCCCACCCTCACGGTCAGGGCATCCGCCCGCGTGTGGTTGAGGCAGAGGCTTCCTTCGGGAACCAGCCCCTCCTGCCTCAGCACCCCGAAGGTGGCAATGGTGGCATGGCCGCAAAGGTCCACCTCGCTCAGCGGGGTAAAGTAGCGAGTGGTGTACTCGGTGGGACTAAGCCTTTGCACGAAGGCGGTCTCAGAATAGCGCAACTCGGCGGCCACCTGCTGCATCAGCTCCTCGGTGGGGAAAGGCGTTCCTTTTTCCAACAGAACCACGCCCGCAGGATTGCCCCCGAAAGGCTGGTCGGTAAAGGCATCTACAATATAATAGCGGTACTTCATCTTCCAATGTTTACTTAGTGTAACGGCATTTTCAGCATTTTATTGTGCGGCTGCCCATAGCACGCCTGCTGCAGCAATTTCATACTCAGTCCCAACCATACCTTCTACCCCCACACTGAGGTGTTGGCGTATTCTACCAGGCTTCTTTGCCCGCATGTTATATACTAAAGTTTGACAAGTAAAATCAGACGCACAGCCTGAAGCAGTTAGAGTTTTGGATTTTTAACTCAATTCGCTCATTAGGATTTGTGTCAGATTAGCATTTGTTTCGAACAGATTGACAGCATCACTGCGGACTACGTCAAGACAGGTATGTGGCCAAGATGCCGTAAGAAATGCTAATATGGCATAAATGGACCTTGTAATGAGGACATTATGACCAAGTGTTGTTCTAATGACCGATTTGGATTTAACGTGGGGGAAAAGAGAACATTTCATCTAAGTGGAATTGCAAATGCATATAGAAGCCAGTGACCGGTGGTTGGAATTAAGCCAGAAGTTTTTTATAAAAACCCATACACTTTGGAATTATTGTCGTACCTTTGCAACGTGAATGGGGGCATTATTCACAATAGTTCTTTTGAATAATATACTGATTATATGACGTTATCGATTATTTCAATCAATCTTAATAATGCCGATGGGCTGCAAAAGACGATGAAAAGCGTTATGGCGCAGAGTTGTCAGGATTTTGAGTATCTGGTGATAGACGGTGGAAGTACTGATGGAAGTGTGGATGTAATCAAACAGTATGCCCATATGCCAAACTTGCGCTGGGTTTCGGAGAAGGACTCAGGCCTTTATAACGCGATGAACAAAGGCATTGCGATGGCTAAAGGTGAATATCTGAATTTCCTAAACGGTGGCGACATCCTGATGGGCAAAGATGTGGTGAAGGATATTATGGATAGTATTGAAAAGTACAATCACCCTGAGCTTGTGATAGGCAAGCAGTACTTCCAAAGAGGGAAAAAACTTGTTATGACGGGTGGCATCGCATATGGAAATAGTACATTATGGGGCCTGTATAGGGGTGCCTACGGACATCAGGCCTCCTATATCAAAAGGGAGTTGTTCGAAAAGTATGGCATCTATGACGAGAGTCTAAAAATAGCATCCGACTGGAAGTGGTTCATAAAAGTGGTGGTGTTTGAGAATATTAAACCCGTCTTTGTCGATATTGACGTTGCCCTCTTTGACATGCATGGCATCAGTTCGACCAATCTTGAACAGACTTATGCGGAACGCCGCATTGTGTTGAAAGAGATGCTGCCGGAGTATGTACTGACCGATTATGACAATCTTGTTTCAGATAGCATTTTGCTGGAACGCTTGCGTCGTCACAAAAATGTCTACAGGCTAATAAAATTGACAAACAAGGTACTTATCAGACTGGAACAAAAAAATTAAAAGAGAACTAGGCAGGCAGAAACCCTTGAATAATGAAGCAATATTGTTGTATCAGGCACTACTGACTGATGTAGTCAGATTATTCAATCCAAATCGGTCATCAGGGTATATGACAGATTAGCATTACTATTGCCGGCGAAGCGGGCTACGTCAAGACAGGGATGCGGCCAAGATGCCGAAAGAAATGCTGAGATGTCATAAACAGACCTAAAATAAGTAAATTAGATTGAAATGTCGGCCTAATGACCGATTTGGGTTCAATAGCACCGTATCTTATTATTGAAAGGTAAAAAATAGAGGGCGGCCCGATGGACCGCCCTCTTGAGTAGAGTTAGTGTTCGTGGAAGTTGGGGTTACTTCACGATGAGCTTGCGGACTGAAGTGCCCTGCTTGCCGGTGACACGGACGAAGTAGGTGCCTTGGGCATAGCCTTTCAGGTCAACGACCACATTGTCGTTTGTGGCAGTGGCGCGGAAGACTTCGCGGCCATTCATGTCCAGAATGGTGACGGCAGCTTCAGTCTCAAGTCCGCTGATGTTGACAACGTTGCTGGCAGGGTTGGGGAAGAGGGTGAAGTCGGCCGTGGCGACTGGGTCAATACCTACAGGCTGCTGCTTGAAGAGGGCTTCGATGTTGGCGTTCTCGTTGAGCGTGAAGGTGTAGGGATTGGTGAAAATGGTGTCGGCAGAGCCATTGAACAACCATCCATTGAAGAGGTAACCAGCTTTAGGCGTAGCCGAGATGGTCACTTCGCTGCCAGCGTCGTATACACCGCCGCCGGTGGCTTCGCCATGGAAGGGGTTGACGTCGATGGTGACAGTGTACAGCTGCATGAATGTGGCAACAATGGGAAGGTCGTTGTTGACTTGGAAGGTGTAGGGGTTATCGTTGCTGACCAGTTCCTCGCCTACATACCAGCCATTGAAACGGGCACTGGGGTAAGGATTGGCCCGTACTGTCAGGCTCTCGCCTTCTGCCACAAGGGTGTCGCCATAGGGTGATACCGTGCCGAGGGTGGCGTCGGCAGAGGTGACGTTGACGGTATAATAGACAATGTCGTGCTCAAAGATGGCGGTGAGGGTGATGTCGGAGGTGACAGTGAAGGTGTAGGGGTTGTCGGTGCTGACTTGTGTGGTGCCATTGCTCCAGGCTACAAAGTGGTAGTCGGCATTAGGAATGGCAGTGGCAGTGAAGTTGTCATTTTCGAGCACAGAGGTCACTCCGGCAGGGCTGACGGTACCCATGGTGCTGTCGGCTGTCTGGAGGGTGACATCATAGTAGGTGGGAGGCAGACCGGTGGAAATGAGTCTGAGGTCGTCGATGTGGAAGTCGTTGTCGGTGTTGCTGCGGACAGACTCACCATAGAAGGCGATGCGGATGGTCTGGCCCATGAAGGAGGTCAGGTCGATGGCCACGGAGTCGGGCGTGTTGGACACAGAGTCAATCTGGACATCGGCATCTGCGCCGTGACCAAAGGTGTAGACAGGTGTCCATGTGGTGCCGTCGTTGGCAGTGACCAATACCATGAAGCGGTCGTCGGAGCCAATGGAGTCAATGGGGTTGGCGTTGTTGAATTTGGTCAGCGCATAGCGGAAGGAGAACTCAGCAGGAGTACTGAGTGTAAATGAGGGAGTTGCCAACCAACGGTAGTTGTTGTTGCCGTAGATGTTGCAGCGCAGGTGTGTCGATCCCATGGCATTGCTGTTGAGGGCGAAGATGTCGGAAGTGACAGGTTCGCTGGTGACGGTGTTGGTGGAGTCGATGTAGCGGCCGCGGAACATATCCCAGCAGGGAAGATAGCCATTCGTGTATATGTTGCTGGTACCAGCGGGAATGCTGCTGAAGTCCTCACTCCAGGGGAGGGTGGTGATGGCAGCACAGAGTGTCTGGAAGGACACGATTGCGGGGGTGGTGACGTTACCGTCGGAACAGATAGAACTGACACTGACAGTGTAGTTTGTGGCAGGGGTCAGCCCGGTGAGGGCAAGTGTCTGGTTAGTGATGGTGGAGGAGTCGCTTCCGTTGACAATGACTAGGTAGTTGTTGTTATAGGTGGTGTCAGTTATAGTTATGTTGGCACTGTAGGCAGTGATATTGCTGACAGTCAGGCCAGTCGGACGGCGGCAGCTGGTGGTGATGCCCACGCTGATGTCGTCGAGGTATAAGGTGGTGTAGGAACCGTTGTAGCGCAGGGCAATGCGGCCGCTGGCTGTGCTGGGGAAGTTGATTTCGTAGTACTCGTGGCTATTGCTGCTGGTGTTGGTGCAGCTTTGCACGGTAACGAAGGTGCTGGCGTCGCTGGGGTCGGTCAAGTAACCGGCGTCGACACCATAGGCACTGGAGGTAGTCTTCATCATGTAGAAGGAGAACTGTAGGTTGGCAAGGCTGTCCTCAAACTCAGGTAGGGCCAGGATGGTGGCAGTGCTAGACGAACCATATACGGCCAGACACTGGCTGCCGTTGTGGGGGGAGGAAGAATTGGAACAGACATAGGGGTAGTTGGCACTATAGCGGTCCAGTACCAACCAGCAGGGATCGTTGAAAGCAGCAGAGGCAGAGGAGTAGGTATTGCCGGTGTAGTTCTCAAAACCTTCGCTCCAAGGCAGCATTGCGTGAGGAATGGGAGCGCAGTCCGTTGTGAAGGTGGCAGCGGCGCTGTTGCTGACTTCGCCAGCAGTGCACAGGGTCTTGGCAGTGAGGGCGTAGGTGGTGTTGGCAGTGAGTCCGGTGAGTTGATAGGTGTTGCCTATGATTTCCACGCTGTCGGTGGGCGAGGTGAAGAGACGGTAGTGGTTGACACTGCCGGCATCGGTGAGTGTGACAGTGGCGCTGGAGTCAGTGATGTCGCTCACGACTATGACAGGAGTGCTGCACATGGGAGCGTAGTCAACTTCGATATCGTCAACCCACCACCAGTAGTTGGCGCCGTTGTTTTTCTGCGAGATGGCAATGCGGGAGCCTGCAGGAGCACCGGCGAAGTATACCTCGACCTGACTATAGGTGGTATAGTTGGCGCAGTTGAACGAAGCCGTCTGAACGAAAGTGCTGCTGTCGGTAGGGTTGGTCAGGTAGCCTACGCGGAGGAAGCCAGGATTGGTGCCGTTTTCTGCCACAATCCACATGTTCAGTTTGAGACCCTGGATGCTGTCGCCAAAGTAGGGCAGGATGGCATAGTTGGGGTTCTGGCAGTTGCCGTTAAAGCGAAGTGAGTTGCTTCCGCTGTGAACTCGCGAGGAGGTGCTGACAACCTCAACTTTGCTGCTGCTGTTGCCGTTGGCAATATAGCTCCAGCAAGGCAGGTTGTTGGACAAGCCGGTAGACATGCTCTCGAATCCTTCAATCCAAGGCAGTGTGTCGATGGCACTGCAGGGGGTGGTGAAGTGAGCGGTGATGGGAAGGTAACTATAACCGTCTGAGCAGTTGGCTATTACACCGATGGTATAGGAAGTGTTGGGGGTCAGGCCGGTGAGGTTGACCAGGGTGTTGGTAGCAAGGATGGTGTCGGTAGTGGTGCCACTGGTGAGCGTGACGGTGTAGTTGTTGCCTCCCGTGGGGTCGTTGATGTTGAGCACGGCTGCGGTAGGTGTCATGTTGGTGATGGCAATGCCGGTGGGTCTAGCACAGGAGGGTGCCACACGCAACTCTACATCGTCGATGTATAAACCGCGGTAGTTACTGCCTGAAGCATAACGAATGGCCACAAAGCGGCCGGTGTCGTTATACTGTCTGAGGTCGGTCATGTAGTAGTCCCAGGTATTGGCAAGAGTTGCAGATTCTAAGGCAGTGAAGGTGGTTGTGTCGGTGGGGTCGGTCATGACACCAACGGTAATATCTACGTTGTAGCTTCCAGAAGATTTAGCAAAAAATGAGAACTGCAGGTTGCTGAGGCTTTCCACTTCGGGCAGGGCCAGGAATTCAACGTTGTTATAGCCGTAGAAATAAACTGCCTTGGTGCTGCTGCCGTTCTGACCAGTTGTGCTGTAGGTCTGAGGATAGGAGGCATAGGAGCTGCCATAGTTTTGAGAGGTCCAGCAGGGAATATCGTGGAGAGAAGTGTTGTAGCTCTCGAAGTCTTCGGTGAAGGGGAGGTCGTTGCTGGTGATGATAGAGCAGGCCGTGCGGGTCGAGACGGTGAGGGCGGCTGTGTAGCTGCCGTAGTAGCACTCGGTGCGGACCATGATGGTGTAAAGATGGTTCGGAAGCAGGTTGTCAAAAGTCCACGAGGTGTCTACCGAGGTGGCTGAGTCAACAATTACGTCATTGGAATAAATGCGGTAGTCATAGATGTTGTTGGCATTGCCGGTCACACTGACGGTGATGGAAGTGGTGGTCACGTCGGCTATGGCAATGCTGGTGGGCATATCGCAGGAAGGACGTGTGTGAACGTCTATCTCGTCGACAAACCAGTAGTAGTTACTTGCGGAGGAGTTGTGGCGCATGGCTATGCGGGCTCCTGAAGGAGCGGTGTCGAAGGTGACTAGTTTCTGTGCATACTGGTTATCGAAGTCGCTGTAGTTGTAATGCTGCACGCTGACGAAAGTGGTGGAGTCGCTTGCATCGGTCATATAGCCTACGTCGAAGGAGCCACTTGAGCTGCTAGTGCCTTCGGGACGGGTCTGGAACTGGAGTTCGAGGTTGCTGATGTCTTCGCTGAACACGGGCAGAATGATGTAGTTTCTGCGGTTGGCGGCACCAGGATAGAACATAAGGCTGTAGCCGGCATCGCCATAGCGATAGTTAGAATGGGTCAGCGACATGCGGGCATTCGTGTTGCTCTTGATGAGACCCCAACAGGGTATCATTTCGCCCACCATCTCGTTGGCATAGGAGGTGAACAGGCTTGCGTAGCTGTCGAAGTCCTCATGCCAGGGCAGGTTGGTGATTATGCCGCAGGAGGTGCGGAAGCTATAGGTGACGGCCTCGGTCATGCTGTCGTTGTTGCAGATGGTACGCACACTGATGGTATAGGCAGTGCTGGGGGTGAGGTCGGTCATCTGGTAGATGGTGTCGTACAGCTCCACGCTGTCGTTTGCCGAGAAGTAAAGCATGTAGTGGAAAGTGCTGTTGGCATCGTTGATGATAATGTCGGCACTGACGGAATCCACGTTGGCAGCCATCACCGAAGAAGGACGGGTGCAGGTGGGCAACTGGCTGATGGTGATGTCGTCTATGTAGCTGGTGCTGTAGTTGCTGCCGGCATAGCGGAAAGCAATATAGCCTGAGCTCTGGTTGGCAAAGGTCAGGTCGAAATGTTCCCAAACCGAGGTACTGGCAGGTGTGCAGGTGCGGACGGGCACGAATGTGCTGGCATCCATCGGGTTGCTTATGACACCAGCTTCAACGGGCTGTCCGTAGAGCCAGAAATCGAGCATCAGGTCGCTGGGGTTGTTCTCGAAACGGGGCAGGGCGACGATGGTGGCGGAATTGCTGTTACTGTAGATGGCAAGAGCTTGGTTTCCAGTGTGATGATAAGAGGTGGAGATGTAGGGATAGTTGCTGCTGTAGCGGTTCAGTATGCTCCAGCAGGGGGCGTTGAACGCGCTAGTGCTAGAGGAGTAGCTGCTGCCGGCATAGGTCTCAAAACCTTCTACGTAGGGCAGGCTGTCAGTGGGGATGGCCACACAGGCAGTGCGGAACTGAGTGGTAAGGGTAGAGGTGGTGCCGCCGTCGCTGCAGTTAGTGGTCATGTTGACGGTGTAGTTGGTGTTGGGGGTCAGCGAGTAGAAATTGACCACAGTGCTGTAGACCTCCATGCTGTCGACCATTGTGGAGTCGTTGTAGAGCGTGACGGTGTAGCTGCTGGCATCGAGCACGGTGTCAACGATGTACAGCTCGGCCTCCACGTCGGTTATGCCGCGCATGACCAGGGCCTGCGGACGGGTACAGGTGGGTACAGTGTTCACATAGATGTCGTCGACGAAGGCAGTGCTGTAGTTGGAGCCGTTGTAGCGGAAAGCAATGTAGCCGCTGGTGTGTCCTTCGAAGGTTACGTCGTACATGTACCAGTTGTTGTTTGTGGCCGGTGTGGCAGTCTGGACGGGCACAAAGGTGCTGGCATCCGTGGGGTTGCTCATGACTCCCACCTGCACCGACTGGCCATACAGCCAGAAGTTCAGCTGAAGGCTGCTGGGGCTGTCTTCGAAATAAGGCAGGGCCACAACGGTGGGAGTGCTGCTCTCGCTGTATATGGCCAAGCTGTTATTGCCGTTGTGGTGGTTGGCGTTAGCAAAATAGGGATAGTTGGCACCATAGCGGTTGAGAACGTTCCAGCAGGAAATGTTCATCACCGTGGATGACGAAGAGGAGCCGGCGTTGTAGGCCTCGAAACCTTCAACGAAGGGCAGGCTGTCGTGGGCTATGGCCACGCAGGCAGTCCGGAAATGAGCAGTGAAGGGAACGTATTCACTGCCGTCGCTGCAGACGGCTGTCATGCTCAGGCTGTAGGCCGTGTTAGGTGTGAGCGAGGTGAGTGAAACCACTGTGTCGTTCACGCTCATACTGTCCACCAGAGTGCTGTCGTTGTAGAGCTTCACAATGTAGGAAGCGGCGGTGCGCACAGTGTCGAAGATAAACAATTCGGCTTGGTCAGAGGTGATGTTGCGCATGGCGATGTAGGAAGGACGTGCGCAAGAGGGCGACTCGAACACGGTGAAGTCGTCCAGGCGGATGTTATTGTCGTTGCCATAGTAACGGATGGCAATGCGGCCAGTGGCACTGGGACTCATGGGTGTCATGTAATATTCCCAGGTGTTGCTGGCTGTGGCAACCAATCGGGACACCTCGGTATAGGTGGTGGTGTCGGCAGGATTGGTCATATAGCCCACGCCGAGAGCCGCATCCGTGTTGTCCACGGTCATCCACAGACCCAGCGAGAGGTTGGAAATGGCCTCTTGGAAAGAAGGCAGCGAGATGAAGGTTGGGTAGGTAGAAGTGGAACCGTAAAGGCGCATGGCGTTGCCGGTGGCTTCGCTGTCATGGTTCCAAGAGCTCTGCAGAAAACTGTAGTTCGCATTATTTGCAACCACATTCCAGCAGGGAATGTTGGTGATGGAGGAGGCGGCATCGGAATAGGAGGTGCCGGTATAAGTGTTGAAGTTCTCGTTCCACGGCAAGTCGGTGATGTAGCCACAGGCGGTGCGGAATGTGGTGGTGGCATAGTTGGAAGTGTCGTCAGGACCGCAGATGGCGCGTACACGGAAGGTGTAGGCTGTGTTGGAAGTCAGGTTGTCGAATACATAGGTGGAATCGTAAACCACGTTTACAAACGTGCCGTTCAGATACAGGGCCCAGCTGCTCTCACCGTTGCGTGAGTTCCAGCTAAGGGTGGCGCTGTCAGAAGTTACGTGTGAGACAACAAGGTTGTTAGGCGTGAAGCAGATGTCACCAGAAATACTGTAGGTAAAGGTGACCTTGGGAAGGAATTGGGGAGTGTTGTTGGCTGAAGGGTTGGTGATAGAGGTAGCCCCATTCACATAGGCCGAAGCTGAATAGGAGAGATTCTGGCCATAAAAATGGCTGTGGGGACAGCCTGTGCCCGCAGCAGTGTTCATGATGCTGATGAGCAGATTGCCCCCGTTGTAGAGGTATGGGTTGTCAAGTTCGATTTCCCAGCGTCCGTTCACCACCGAGCAGGTGCCTGTCCAAGCGGTGTCGGTCCCGTCAGGAAGTTTCCATGCTGAAGAAGCGTCATAGGAGGTGTCGTTCACCTCGGCAATCCTCAGTACGAGGTTCGAGTTCCAGCTCTGGCTGTTGTCCTGGGAATAGAACGTCAGGTGTGAAATGGTCCCGCCGTTCATTTCGCCCAGCAGTCTGGCTGGATAGACGAACTCGTTCCGGAAACGTGAGTCATTGTAGTACCCATAGAAAGGTATGTAGTTGTTGGTCGTAATGCCATTACATACCTGCAACGAGTCTTGCGCGCTCAGGGTCATTGGCAATAGCAATGCCATGAGCAGTGTTGCTAAGATTACTTTTCTTTTCATTTAGTTGTTATTTAATTAGTTTGTTTTGTGTGTTTCTCTTAATGTGAGCTGTATTGTCTGCTATTATTATATGTATTAATTTCCATTGATTAGTGGAGACGCTCCTGTAGGATGATGGCTTCAGTCCTGTTGTGTGTCTACTCCTCATTCCAATAAGGATATTGGAACAAATAACGTAGGAGTATGTATAAAAATTGCATCTATTTGTAAAAAAATTATGTTCACCTTTATCATCGTGCGTAACAACAACTGTTCTAGCCATATTGTATTGGCACTGAGTCCCCGAGCTGTGCGGTGTGGCTGTTGACAACGTGTCGTCACGCATCTCAATCCTTATTATATACGTAACAACTTCCCCAAAAACTACACCTGAACCAAATTTTTTTTCAGCCCATGGCCATCATCGCCCTAGAGTGGGATTATTGACCCCCCAAAATATGTCATAAACCTTAGGCTCTAGTTTGATAAAAGACTGATTTTTTAGCAGCCTCGAAGAGGCTGAATCTCAATAACCCCACACAAGGAAGGGGTCGCGACCAGAGGGAGCAACCCTATATTGGGTCGCGACCAGAGGGAGCAACCCTATATTGGGTCGCGACCAGAGGGAGCAACCCTATATT
>ODAI012416180.1_pt1 | contig 18142 bp, 10 predicted proteins | sample 1539321 | NCBI WGS metagenome assembly ODAI01 (sample SAMN02144231, study PRJEB22623) | gut metagenome | biome: sheep rumen | host: Ovis aries | place: New Zealand | reverse complement strand
TGTGGGCCAGCTCCCGGACCCCTCCCCCTGCTGTCTGCCCCTGCCCTTCGGGTGACATACCGGCGGGACCGGCGTAGCCGTAGACATCCGCCAGGAAGCGGTTCTTTGCCGTCTGCCCCATTTCTTTGAAGAAGAAACTGCCGCCGGTCAGCTGAATGCTGAAGTCCGATACCATATCGTCGTCATTTTCGTCGACAATACGGATGATCTCCCGGATATTGCTGTTGAGGACCTTGTCATCCTCGGAGGAATCATCCGTCAGATCGTTCATGGTGATATTGTATGTAGGAACAGTCTCTGCCAGAACTTTCCCATTGCGGTCCCGGATGGTACCGCGCTTTGCGCGCACAACGACCGTCCTGCGGATGCGGTTCTGGAACTGCTGCTGATAGCTTTCTCCATTGATGATCTGAAGTGTAAAAAGGCGGAATACGAGAATTCCCGCGAGCACGATGCTGAGTGCCGCAAGAATATAGGATCTTCTCCTTCCGGTCCTTCTGCCCGCATCGGATATCTGCCGTGCAGTACCGGCTTTTTTTCTCTTTTTGGGTTCCCGTGAATGTGATCCTTCCGGTCGGGGATTGGTTGGCTCTTTCAAAACGCTTCTCCCTGTGTCAATGAAAAAACTTGAATGCGAAAGTGTGTTTCAGGTTAAACCCCGATAGGGCGTGTACTGTAACTGTTTTAAGTATAAGCGGGTATTTGTTCGGGAATACAGCCGCACTCGCGCAGGCTGGTAAAACTCAGATCTCCGATGATCAGATGGTCGATCAGCTGAATGCCGAGTATCTGTCCTGCTTTGCAGATGCGTTCGGTGATCTCCTTGTCCATGCCGCTAGGAGTCGGATCTCCGCTGGGATGATTGTGCAGGAGCATGATATTGACCGCGCCCCAGCGCAGAGCCCGCAGAAAGATTTCCCGAGGGGAAAGCAGGGTGCAGTTGACGGTCCCGAGCGAGAGTACCTCCTCGCGCAGAAGGGCCATTTTGTTGTCCAAAAGGACAAGGACTGCCGTCTCTGTCTCGAGATGGCGCATCTGTTCCATATAATAATCCGCCACGGCGGACGGGGAACTGAAGACCAGCCGGCTGGCAGCGCGTTCACGCACCAGTCTTCTTGATATCTCGGCAAGAGAGAGGATTTTCACAGCCTTTACTTCTCCGATCCCGGGTATGCTCTTGAGGTCTTCCAGGGTCATGCGGTGAAGGGCGGACAAGTCTGTAGATCCCTCTTCAAAAAAGCCCAGAATCTCACGGCTCAGCTGTGTGGCATTCTTTTCTTTCGTCCCTGTGCGCAGGATGATAGCCAGAAGCTCGGCGTTGGTCAGGCTGGACGCGCCGCAGGACAGGAAACGCTCATAAGGCATTTCTGCCCGGCCCGGTCTGGAAGGACCTGCCGCAGTGACCGCATCAGAAGCTGCACCGGCTGAAAAAATATCTTCCGGACCGCTTGTCCTATTCCCATGCATAGCGGTAACGTCCGATGCATTTCTGTTTTCAAAATGCCTGTCCCGGACGTCCTCGTGATCGTGGCTGAATTGTAAAATATTCATGTAATACCTTTCTGCTCTCCGGACAGAAAAGGAAAACATATACAAATATTTTATAGTTTTATAAGGTCACGGTCAAGGAAATTCTGTACTGTGCGAAGTATGCCCAGACGGGCATGAGGCCAGGTCAGGCCGCCCTGAAAATAGACGGCATAGGGAGGTTTGATGGGACCGTCCGCGCTCAGCTCGATGGAGGATCCTGACACAAAAGCACCGGCAGCCATAATGACATCGCTGTCGTATCCGGGCATAGGGGCGGGATAGGCATCGACAAAGCTGTCTACCGGCGACGAGGCCTGAATCCCCTGGCAGAAGGCTATGACGCCCTCCGGGCTGCCGAAAGTGATGGACTGAATGATGTCGTGGCGGGTCTCACTGCCGTCGGGCAGCACGGGAAATCCCAGACGCTCATACAGGCAGGCCGCGAAGATCGCACCTTTTAAGGCTGCAGCAGTGACTGTGGGACCCAGGAAAAAGCCCTGATAAAGGGAGGGCAGGACTTCCAGGGACGGGCCGACCTCTTTGCCCAGGCCGGGTGAGGAAAGACGCACAGCGGCATTTTCCACGCACTCACTTGTACCGGCAATATAACCTCCCACCGGCGCCAGACCGCCTCCGGGATTCTTGATCAGAGATCCGACCACCATGTCAGCGCCTACATGGGAGGGCTCAATGCGCTCGACAAATTCGCCGTAGCAGTTGTCCGTCATGCAGATGACATCCGGGCGGATTTTCTTTACCATGGCAATGGCCTCGCCGATCTGTGTCACGGACAGGGTGCGGCGGGTCTGATAGCCCTTTGAGCGCTGGATGGTCACAAGATGGATCCTGCCTTCTGTGTCCGCCTCCAGAAGTGCACGGATAGCGGCAAAATCGAAGTTCCCGTCAGGCAGAAGGTCCACCTGTCTGTATTCGATCCCGTATTCGGCCAGCGAACCGCGGGAGGGACGGATGCCGATGACTTCCTCCAGGGTGTCATAGGGCTTGCCCGCGATGGAAACAAGGATATTGCCGGGACGCAGATTTCCCATCAGAGCCAAGGCCAGGGCGTGTGTTCCGCAGCTGATCTGGGGACGGACGAGTGCATCTTCCGTTCCAAAATAGGATGCATAGACCCTCTCCAGTCCGTCACGCCCTATATCATCATAGCCGTACCCGGTTGTTCCTTTCAGATGGGCTTCTCCGATGTGGTTCTCCTGCATGGCGTGGATGACACGCAGCTGATTGTACTCCGCGGTCTCATCGATCCTGTCAAATCTGGGCCGGAGCTGATCCATGACGGGTGCGGCAAAATTGAGGACCGCTTCCGAGATCCCGAAAGCGGCATATTGTGCGGCAAGGCTGGTCTGAGGTGTATGTATCTGAGTCATTTTTTATTTATTCCTTTTTATATATTTGTCAGTGACTGTAATGGACTATCCCAAAGAAAACCTGTTACAGATCACGCCCCTCAAAGGGCGTGATCTGTAACGCTGCGCGCGGCGATTCCAATGCGCTTCACGCGCGCCGCGCGCCGTTCAACTCGGGTTTTTCGCGAAAAACCCGCGAAAAACACCTCGATTTTCAGGTGGGTCTGAACTGTAACGAAAACCTCTCAAGGATGATCGTCTCCATGTGGTCAATGAGGGCATTTTCATCGGGATATTCATCAATGTTGATCCATGTGACGTCCCGCTCCCGGCGGAACCATGTGAGCTGGCGCTTGGCAAAGCGGCGTGAATCGCGTTTGATCAGGCGCACGGCTTCCTCCATGGGATACTCGCCGTCCAGAGCGCGCAGTATCTGTCTGTATCCAATCCCCTGCATGGAGACGTCTGAATCTGTCAGGCCCTGGTCTTTGAGGCGGCGTACTTCCTCCACCAGACCATTCTCCATCATGCGGTCGACACGGGCGTCGATGCGGGCGTAGAGTTTTTCCCGGTCCATGGTAAAAACAAAGAACACGGCGTCAAAGACGGGCGGACGCAGATGTTCATTTCTGTTGTGCTCGGAAATGCGCTGCCCGCCGCTCTTTTGGGCAAATTCAAGGGCGCGGATGATGCGTTTGACATTGTTGGGGTGGATGGACTGTGCCGCCTCGGGATCCACTTCCTGCAGACGTCTGTATAGTTCCTCTGCTCCGCCCTTCTTCGCTTCTTCCTCCATGGCACTGCGGCATTCTGTGTCAGCATCCATTTCCGTAAAATCGATCCCGTAGAGCAGGGCCTGGATATAAAATCCCGTTCCGCCAACCAGAAAGGGCAGGCGTCCCTTGGCATAAATCTGCCCGGCAGCGGCCTCCGCCTCCTTCTGAAAACGGACCACATTCCAGGCATCCGCAGGGTCGGCGACATTGATCAGATAGTGCGGGATCCCCTGCATCTCCTCTTCTGTTCCCTTGGCGGAACCGATGTCCATTCCCCGGTAGACCTGCATGGAATCCGCTGAGATGACACTGCCGCCAAGCCTTTTGGCCAGATCCACGGAGGCGAATGTCTTCCCGGTGGCCGTGGGGCCGGCAATGATGACCAGGGGCCTGTTTTTTTCATTTGTGTTTGTGTCTGCGGGCATAGCGGTGCACCTCGGTTATTCTGAATATGTTTCAGATGTTGTTTATATCGACTCTGCTGAGATGAATTTCTACTCAGATTTTTATGAGATGGAAGGCTACACAATGCGCTTGAACTTGCGGTCCATTTCATATTGAGTCATGACGATCATGGTCGGTCTGCCATGGGGGCAGTGATAAGGGTTTTCCAGGGATAAAAGCTCATCGATCAGGGCACGGGCTTCTTTCTCGGACAGGCGGCTGTTTCCCTTGACCGCAGCTTTGCAGGCCATAGATGCCACCTTGGAAATAATGACATGGGGTGTCCCGCTGATGCGCTCGTTCATGATCTCTTCAAGGATTTCCCTCAGGAGGCTGTCCGCAGTCTGTCCGAACAATTCCGTGGGAACAGCCCTTATAGCATAACTTCCGCCTCCAAACTCCTCAATCTCATATCCCATTGCCGCAAATACGTTCTGAAACTGCTGATAGGCAGTCTCCTCACGCCCGCTCATGCGCAGGACAATGGGCGGCATGAGCTGCTGGGAAGCGACCGAAATTTCCTGCCGGGCGGTCTGCTGCGGACCGGCTTCCTCCGACAGGGAAGGATGCTCACGTTCGATCCGGCGCATCATGCGTTCGTAGTTTACCTTTTCGTGGGCGGCATGCTGGTCAATGATCAGCAGTCGTTTTTCATATTCGATGATCCAGTAGGTCCCGAAGACCTGCCCTATATATTTGAACCGTTCCGCCTTCTGCGGTGTGAGCAGATGCTCGTCCCGGGATCCTTCCTGTGAAAGATCCGCAGCAGTCGAAGCAGCGAACAGATTCTCCAGGGTGAGCTGGCCTGCCGGAAGCTCGTCTCTGCCGTCTGCCGGTTCGTTCGCGGCGACTGCCGGTTTATCTGTGCCGTCTGCATTCACTTGAGGCTTGTCAGAGACAGGCAAAAGATCATGCACAAGGGATTCAGACTCTTTTTGTCTTGCTGCGCCGTTCTCCCGTGTAACTCTTTCCAACGAACCGGTTTCCGGTGCGCTATACGTCTTTGTATCGTTGGGACGGCCATAGCTCCGGCGGTCTTCAAAGATAAAATCGCTGCTCTCTCCTGTCGATTCAGGCAGTGCCGGGATCTGTCCCGAACCGTAAAGAACAGATTGCTGAACCGGCTTTTGCTGAGAATTTTCGGAAGGTATTTTCGCATCGGAGTCGGAGTTTTTTTCTACAGAAGAAACTGACGGCTTTACAGGCATCCGGTCTGTTCTTCCTTTTTCAAATGCCTCGTAATGGGGGGCATTCTGCAGATGCTGCTGTTTTAGCTGTGCCTCTTTTTTTGTTTGGGCACGCTCTTCTCTGGCTGTGTTCAGATTAGCCTTGGGGATCAGTTCCACGGGACGGAGTGCCTCGTGCACGCTGGTCTCCAGAAAGCGGAAAACGGCCCTGCGGTCGGTAAAGCGCACCTCCATCTTGGAGGGATGCACGTTGACATCTACCTGCTCAGGCGGCATGGTCAGATGCAGTACGGCAAAGGGAAAGCGGTGCTGCATGAGGTCTGTGCGATAGCCTTCTTCAAGTCCTGCAGAGAGTTCCTTGCTGCGCAGCATTCTTCCGTTGATGAAAAAAGTTTCAAAGCTTCTGCTGGAGCGGCTGACTTCCGGTCTTCCCAGAAAGCCGTCAAGCACCATGCCGCTTTCCTGATCTTCTGCGTGGACAGGGATAATGGCGCCGGCTGTCTCCCGGCCGTAGATCCGGTAGATCAGCTCCCTCAGATTTCCGTTGCCTGTAGTGTGGAGTTTGTCCTGTCCGTTCACGCGATAATGAAAAGAGATCAGGGGATGTGACAGAGCCTGTTTTTCGATCAGATCCGTAATGTAACCTGCTTCCGTCTGGGGCTGGCGCAGAAACTTCCTGCGCACGGGGATTTTTCCGAAAAGATTTCGGACAATGACCGTGGTTCCGTCGGGGGCTCCGATTTCCTCCAGATCGATGCGGACAGGTTCATCCGGCGAGTAAGAAGCAAGATGATCGTTGACTGCCCTGGTACCGGATATGTCACTGCGCACTTTTGTGATCATCTCAACCTGCGCGACAGCGGCAATGCTGGCAAGGGCCTCTCCCCTGAAGCCCAGGGAAGACAGATGGGACAGATCGTCCGCGTCCGTGATCTTGCTGGTTGCATGCCGCACAAAAGCACGTGTGATCTGGTCTTTCTCGATGCCGCAGCCGTTGTCCGTGACGCGGATCATGGTGATTCCCCCGTCCCGGATCTCGACAGTAATGGCCGTCGAGCCTGCGTCGATGGAATTTTCCACCAGCTCCTTGACGACATTCAGTGGTCTTTCAATGACCTCTCCCGCCGAAATGCGGCTGATGGTTTCCTCTGTGAGGAGTTTTATTTCCATAGTCTTGTCCTTTAGATGAAGAGTCCTGTCCTTTATACCAAGTCAGATTTACGAAGTCAGATATTCGAAGTCAGGTATTCGAAATCAAATATAGGAAGTCATAGTCAAAAGTCAGCTGCAGTCAGGTAACTTGATAATCTCCTCAGGAACCAGCTTCCCAGCGGTTTTTGAGCCGGCTCTGCAGGCGGTAGAGAGTGTTGAGGGCATCCAGAGGGGTGAGATTCTGGATGTCGATCTCCGACAGTTCCTTGAGGACATCGGCGTCAGAGGTCGTGTCAAACAAAGACATCTGGGCCAGGTCCACATCATCGTAGTGGACAGGTTTTACAGATGCTTTTCTGCCGGCGGTGTTTGCCGCAGAGGTATCGATATTCTGGAGCTTTTCCGTGATATCGTTGTCGGTCAGCTGTTCCACAAGTTCCATGGCGCGGTCGATCACGATATCGGGCAGACCTGCCAGTCGTGCCACCTGGATGCCGTAGCTCTTGTCGGCGCCGCCGCGGATGATCTTGCGCAGGAACTTGATATTGTCCCCGCTCTCCCGTACTGCCACACAGTAGTTTTTCACGCCGGGGATCTTTCCCTCCAGTTCTGTCAGTTCGTGATAATGGGTGGCGAACAGGGTCTTGGCGCCCAGATAGCGGCGGTTGCTTATATGCTCCACGACAGCCCAGGCAATGCTCATGCCGTCGTAGGTGGAGGTTCCGCGTCCGATTTCATCCAGGATCAGCAGGCTCTTTGAAGTGGCATTTCGAAGGATGTTCGAGACCTCGTTCATTTCCACCATGAAGGTGCTCTGTCCGCTGCCCAGATCGTCGGTGGCACCGACACGGGTGAAGATGCGGTCTGTGACACAGAGTCTGGCCTTTTCCGCAGGGACATAGCTGCCGATCTGTGCCATGAGCGAGATCAGGGCTACCTGACGCATATAGGTCGATTTGCCGGCCATGTTGGGGCCGGTAATGATACAGATGCAGTTCTTTTTTCCGTCCAGAAGAGTGTCATTGGGAATAAATTCACCCTGCTGCATCTGTTCAACGACAGGATGACGCCCACCGGTAATGCGGATGGTACCGTTCTCATTAAAGGTCGGGCGCACATAGTGATTGCGTTCGGCAACCAGGGAAAGGGAGGCGAACACATCCAGATGGGCCAGTGCCGCCGCCGCCCTCTGGAAGGAAGTGATCCGGTCGGCGCAGGCCTGGCGGACGCGGCAGAAGGCGTCGTATTCCAGGGTGTTCAGCTTGTCTTCCGCGTTGAGGATACTGTCCTCGAGTTCCTTGAGACGCTGGGTGGTGTATCGCTCGGAACCCACCAGGGTCTGTTTGCGGATATAGTCGTCCGGAACCAGATCTTTGAAGGAATTGGTGACTTCAAAATAGTAGCCGAAGACTTTGTTGTACTTGATACGGAGATTTTTGATGCCGGTGCGTTCCCGGTCCTCAGCCTCCAGATCCATCAGCCATTTTTTGCCGTTGTCGCGGGCATCGCGCAGATGGTCGATATCCGGGTCAAATCCGGCTTTGATGATATTGCCTTCCCGGATGGAGACCGGGGGCTCATCGACGATCGAACGCTCCAGGAGACCGGTGAGCTCGGAAAAATCCTCGATCTCTTCGCAATAGCGGGCAAGCGCACCCGGTTTAGGGCCTTCTTCGGCAGGATTCGGGGGAACGAGATTGGCAGGATCCTGCAGCAGATCCCTGCCGGTTTCAAAATCACGCAGTACATTTTTAATGGGAACAAACATGCGGAGGGAGTCGCGTAGGGCGATCATATCCCGGGGATTTGCGGTGCCATAGGAAATACGGGTCATAAGCCGTTCGAGATCGTAAACGGCGCGCAGATATTCGCGGATTTCGTCACGGTCTACGTTCTGTTCACTTAGAGCCTGGACGCAGTCCAGACGGTCTTCTATCTGTGACCGCTCTGTGAGCGGCTGTTCGAGAAAACGGTGCAGAAGACGGGCTCCCATGGCGGTGCAGGTCTTGTCGAGAACCCACAGCAGAGAACCGCGTTTTTTCTTGTCGCGCAGGGTCTGCGTCAGTTCGAGATTTCTGCGTGTCGAGCTGTCGAGCAGCATATATTTGCCTGAGGCGTAAGCCCGGATCCTGGTCAGATTGGAGAGGGCGTTTTTCTGCGTGTCGTAGAGATAGCGCAGAAGGGCGCCGGCCGCCAGCGTCCCGGAGGGGAAGTCCTCCAGACCCAGGGACATGAGGGAAGCTGTGCGGAAGTGGTCCAGCAGGAGGGTCACCGCAGAGGATTCCTCGAAATAGCTGTTGGGGACAGTGCTTACCTGCATGGAAAGTCTCTCGCGCAGATCGCTCAGATCAAGGCTGCTCATCAAAAGAGGCTCGTTGCACAGAAGTTCCGCGGGACTGTATCCGACGATCTCGTCGTAGAGCTTTGCTGTGTCGGATACTTCGGAGACCAGAAAGTCTCCGGTGGAAATATCCGCTGCTGCGATGCCGATCTGACTTGCATTGTAAAAAACGCAGAATATGTAGTTGTTTCTGCCCTCATCGAGGGCATTCATATCCAGATTAGTACCCGGTGTGACGATGCGCACCACTTCCCTGCGGACAATGCCCTTTGCCGTGCGGGGATCTTCCATCTGCTCACAGATGGCTACCTTGTAGCCCAGCTCCACGAGACGTGTCAGATAAGTGTCGACAGCGTGATAGGGAACACCGCACATGGGAGCCCGCTGGGGAAGTCCGCAGCTTTTTCCGGTGAGTGTCAGTTCCAGCTCGCGGGACACCGTCACCGCGTCGTCAAAGAACATCTCGTAAAAATCGCCCAGGCGGTAAAAGAGCAGGCAGTCAGGATTGTCATGCTTTGTCCGCAGATAGTGCTGCATCATGGGCGAGAGCGTCGCCATGAGGGCGGCGTCATCTGCCATGACCGCCGAAGACGTATATTTCGTGTAATCGTAAAGGTTTTCCATTCAGTTTCCCTTGGCATCTGCAGCGCGAAAATCATTGTAAAAACTGCAGGTCAGAATCAGGCCTTATTTACGCCTTAATGTTTATTTCCTTATTTCTTTCGGTGTGTGCTCCCAATCTGCACCCGGTCACTACTATGACCGGTCACACCACTGTTCCGAAGAAATAGAAGCCGCGGCATTCGTCCAGCCGGACCTGCAGCATTTTTCCGATCATGGAGGGGTCGCCGGGAACGTGGACCAGCATGTTGTTGGACAGACGGGCTGTGATATAGCTGCTGTCCTTTACGTTGACCTCCTCCGCCAGTGCCTCCATGGTGCGGCCGGTCAGACGTTCCGCGCGTCCGTGGGCAGTCTCCTGAACCGCTTTCAGGACACGGTCAAACATACGGTTTTTTTCCTCGTCGGGAACCTTGTCGGGCATTTTGGCCGCAGGGGTACCGGCGCGTTTCGAATAGATAAAAGTAAAGGCGTTGTCAAAGCCGACGCGGCGTACGACGTCGATGGTATCATCGATATCGCGGTCGTTCTCTCCGGGGAATCCGACGATGATATCCGTGGTGATCGATACATCCGGGATCCGGTCGCGGATCTTCTGCGCCAGGGCAATATACTGTTCCTTGCTGTAATGCCGGTTCATGCGGGCCAGAATCCGGTCGGAGCCGGACTGCAGAGGCAGATGGATGTGCCGGGCAATCTTTTCATTGCTGCGGACAACTTCGATGACTTCGTCGGACAGATCCTTGGGATGAGGAGTCATGAAGCGTATACGCTGCAGACCCTCAATCTTGCAGACCTCGGTCAAAAGCTCCGCAAAGGTGCAGGGTGTATCCAGATCCTTACCGTAGGAATTGACATTCTGACCCAGAAGCATGATCTCCACCACACCGTCGCTGACAAGACGCTCGCACTCGCTGAGGATCTCAACAGGTGTGCGGCTCCTCTCCCGCCCGCGCACGTAGGGAACGATGCAGTAGCTGCAGAAATTGTTGCATCCGAAGGTGATATTGGTCCCGGATTTGAAGGGGTATTTTCGGGCGACCGGAAGTGCCTCGACAATTCTGTCCGCCCGGTCCCAGATCTCTACGACCATGCCGTCCGATTCCAGACAGCTGCAGAGGTATTCCGCAAAGCGGTAGAGATTGTGGGTGCCGAATACAAGGTCGACAAAGCGGTAGCTCTTACGGATTTTCTCGACATTGCTCTTTTCCTGGACCATGCAGCCGCACACGGCAATCTTCATGCCGGGGCGGTTCTTTTTGAGATGACCGGCGCGGCCCAGCCGGCCGAACACACGCTGGTCGGCGTTGTCGCGGACGGTGCAGGTGTTGTAGATCAGAAAATCGGCGTCTTCGGATTCTGCTTCCGTAAAGCCTGCACTCTCAAGGATTCCGATGATCTTCTCAGAGTCGCGCGCATTCATCTGGCATCCGAAGGTCTCCACACGGAAAGTCAGCGGCCTCCCTTCTTCCTTTATGCGCTTTTGTGTGATCATCCTGGCGCGTGCCAGAAACCATGCCTGTCTTGCCGGCTCATTTTCCGGTGCGGGGCTGTTCAGATCCGTCTCCAGGACAAGCTGTTCAAATCGTTCATTTATTGCCATAATTGCCTCTATCTTAGAATATTGAAAAATATGTATAAGCCCATAAATAAGCTCACAGGAATCGGATGAGGGATAAGATGTTAATGTTCACACCCGCTCGAGGAAGTGACAGTAACCTGCGAAAAAAGATTTTTACATAATCACCATTTCTTTCACATAATCACCATTTCTGCGACACGCGGTAAAGATAGGCATTTCCCTTTTTGCCGATCCGTTCTACAACCCCCATTTCCGTCAGAATGAGGAGAACAGTGGACGCGCGGTCCCTGCGCAATCTGACTGTCTTTGCAAACTGTGCGGAGGTAAAGGGTTCCGGCAGATCCTCCGGGACAAACTGCATGTAATCCTGCGGACATGTGAGGATTGCTCTGTCCCTCAGACGCAGGGGGATCCTGTCGTAGCGGTGGGATCCGCGCTTTTTGTTTTTGCTCCAGCCGTCCAGAAGACGGTATTCATCCATGTCGATCAGGAGCAGTTCCAGGGACAGATTGGGATTGTGCAGGAAAGGACGGATGCGGTAGAGCTCCCGAAAGGCGTGGAAAAAGCTCCCCCGAAGGGGAGACTTATTTCTTTTCAACAGTTCACCGGTATCCGGATCGATCCATACGACCCATTTCTCAGCCGGGATGGGATAGACAATGCGTACGGGATACTGTGTCAGAAAGCAGGACAGCCTGGACCGCATGGCGCCCATTCTGGCGGTCTGGATCTCTGTGATCCGTCCGTCATGGTAAATGTCCGCTATGAAATTGTCAACAGGGATTTCCTGATGGTCTTCATCTGCGTCGATATAGCTCTTGAGTACCGCGTGCAGGGTCTTTTCTGCCTGCATTCCGATGCCGTGTCTTTCCCTGGGGGCAAGGCTGATGATCCTGGAGCAGGCGGCATCAAAGCGGATCCGGGCATCTTGCAGCCCGGATCCATCGGTTTCTCTATAATCGGAATTGTCTGACATACAGGTCTTATTTGGAAAGTTTGCTTCTGACGTAGGCAAATGTGTAATCCTCTCCTTTTTCGGCCAGCATGCGGAGAAGCTTTTCCAGAAGCGCAGCCGTCTCAGGGTGCATGAACTGACGGGCGCGGCCTCCGCCCAGATACTTTAACGGAGCATCGTCTGTGTAGGCATCACCAAGATAAATCTTGCTGGCCGCAATGCGGTCCATCATCATTTCCACGACAAACCGGCCGGGCATTTTGACAGGAATCAAAGCGGATTCTCCTTCCTTGCCGCGGTAATTGTAATCCACCCAATACTCGAAATGGTGGCGGTTCCGGCCCTTGTGATGGAGCCAGGATGAGGAATAGCCGATTTCCTCCCTCTCTGCATTATTGGGGCTGCGGTTTCCCTGAAAATAGCGGGCACCGACCAGAAATTCCGTGGGGGAAAATTTGGACAGATCATGCAGAAGTCCCTGCCGGTAAAGTCCCACTTTCCAGCAGCCTTCCATAACAAGCATCTTGTGATGTACGACAGTATTCAGATGCTTGAGAAATTTTTCCCTTGTGATCCTGGTGTGCACATGGTGCGAGGGCCTGCCCGTATACATTTTCACTTTCTTATCTGCTGCAGGTACAACCAAGGTATGTGATTCCTTTTCAGGACAACCCTCCATGTGCGCAGTATCATTATTTACATGTATTGTATCTGTATGTTCTTTCATCTCTGTGGCCATGATCTGCTTTTCTTACTGCTATATATATTCCTATAAATTTTTATAAATGCTTACAATTTCGTTTTTTACAGCCTGTGTAAATCAGTGACGATCGCGGGGAGGAAGGGATCTGCCGGCTGCACGGATGCAGCGTTTTATATAAGCCTGGTGAAGTTTTGCCTTCTTTGCAGCCTTTTTGCCGGATGTTCCCGAAGCCATTGCCCTGCGGATCCTGTTCTTCAATACACTTGTTGAGGGAAGCCTGTCCAGGCGTTCCTGCGCCTTTTCCCTGCGGATGGACTCTGTGTCCGGAACTGCCCGCAGAATACGTATGGATCGGGGCGCTGTCTCCACGCAGTGCTGATCCCCGGGGATGATCACCTTGTCGAGGAAGCCGTTTTCATCGGCCGTATCCATGCAGACCTGCCATATATAATGGGGAGGCAGCTTGGGAAGCGCCAGGGATAGTTCCTTCCAGTAGGTGTTGATGGCGAGGTATGTAAATGCCGGGAACTTTCGGGAGGCACCGCTCACATAGTTTTCGCAGAAGGCGATTCCGATACTGTGGCTGAAGGGCCCCAGGTCCGGATTCCATGCCTCAGCGCCGTGCAGAGAGACATCCGGATGTCCGATCCCGAGATAATCAATATAGTGGAATGGCTTTCTGCCGCTGAAAACGGGGTGGTCTCTGCGGAAGGCGATCAGCTTTGCCGTAAAGTCGCTGAGCTTCTTTTTCTCAGGCGAAGCCGACCAGTCTACCCAGGAGATCTCATTGTCCTGGCAATAGGCATTATTGTTGCCGCTCTGGGAATTCCCGCATTCATCTCCCTGCCAGAGCATGGGTGTTCCGCGGGAAAGAATGAGCAGTGTCAGGAAGTTGCGGACCTGTTTTCTGCGAAGGGCCAGAACCTCTTTATTGTCTGTGTGGCCCTCTTCGCCGCAGTTCCAGCTGTAATTTTCCGCATTGCCGTCCAGACCGTATTCTCCGTTCGCCTCGTTGTGACGATCATTGTAGGATACCAGATCCGCCAGCGTGAACCCTTCATAGGATGTAACATAGCGGAGCACGCCGTGGTCTTCCGGCACCGTAAGAAAGAGCTTGAGGAAGTCTTTCATCACGTAATCGTCGCTCTTGACAAATCTGCGGAGCAGAGTCTGGAATTCATCGCTGCAGGTGATCAGACCGGAGAAATCGTGGAGAGGCTCCTGAGGCGGCTGTCTCCTGGCCGGGCGATATGCAGCAGCAGGCCCTGCACCCGGTCCGGCGCCGTATGCTCCTCGCGGGAACTTTCCGGTATCTTCCCCTCTTCCGTCTGTGGGATCTGAAGATGGAGAAAGAATTTTTTCAAGATCTGTGTAATAAATCTGACCGGCATTCTCGGCCTCTTTTTCCAGCTCCTCAAAAGGGAATGAATGGCTGAAAAGCGCCGTATCCGCCAATGATGGATCTGTCGCAAGGGAACCTTCCGAATCAGTAAGTCCCTTGAGGCGGAAGCCGTCGATACCGTAGCGGTCGATATAAAAGCGCAGGATCTCAATCTGCTCCTGTACAAGGACACCCTTTTCAAAATACATCTGGAGGATCACACGCATGCCTGCCTTGTGGAAGGCATGGATCATGGCGGCAAATTCCTCCTGAGTCCCGTATTCGGAACGGAGAGCACAGTAAAGGCCTGCCCCGAATCCCCAGTAATTGGGACGGGACTTGAGATCGCGCAGAGGATCTCCGTTAGGTCCCACGGGATAAGCGCCGAGAGCCTCGCCCATGGTCCGGAACTGCTTATTCTGTGTCCGGTCCGGAAGCGGTGTGTAGACAGGCATGATCTCCACAGCAGTCACACCCAGCCCTCTGAGGTAGGGGATCCCCGCAGCAGCCCCCGTAAAAGTGCCCCGCAGATTTTCATCCAGAGATTCCCTGGCAGCAGAAAAACCGCGGATATGGAGACCGTAGATCACTTCTTTTGACCAGTCTGCTGGCGGCAACGGTTTCTCGGGCGCGCCTGCAAACAGATCCCCGGCGCGGAGGGGAGCACAGCTGCAGGCTGTGACTTCTTTACGCTCTTCCCCCTCGCAGATCAAGGTCCTGCCGATTGCAAAAGCATGGGGATCAGGGATCCAGTGTTCACCGCTTTTGTAGCGGTACATCCACTCTTTGCTGTCCAGAGGAGTGATCATGGCAGAGCATACACGTCCCACACGGAATTCATCCGTAAAAGGAATATACAGGGTTTCGCCGTCAGGAGTATGGATCAGCTGCAGACCGCATTCCATGCCCCTGGGAAAAACAGCACTGAAAACAATGCCGCTCCCATGCGGACGCACAAAGGGCCTGGATGCATGCGCCGGATATATTTCAGGAATCTGAGCCAAAGCGGGAACCTCCTTCATGAACGTAAAGAAAGCATGTTATCTATTATCGTCTCTCCAAAAAAGCAAATTACATATTATTTTATCATAATTTGCAAATGCATACAATTGTAAGGCTTACAGGGCTTTGCTTGAAATACGGCGGGTTACAAGCCTCTCACATACCTGATCCGTGAGGGGAAAGGAAAGGCTGCAGGAATCTGGAAGGGGTGGCGGGGCGGTCCGCAGTTCCCTCCAGGTATGTCAGGGTCAGCGAGCATCTGGCGCGTGTCATGGCAACATATAATAGCCGTCTCTCCTCTTCCACCTGATCCGGTGTCCAGGACCGCTTTGAGGGAATACTGCCCTCATTGACATCCGGGATAAAAACGTTATCAAACTCCAGCCCTTTACAGGCATGCATGGTGAGCACCTGGACTGCAGACCGCATGTCCGGGGACGGGCGCTGCTCCTCTGCAGGCTGCATGGAGGCCCTCAGCATTTCCTCCAGTTTCACGGTCCACTGGCTCAGGGAATGAAAGTCCGCGGCCTCCTCATACAATTGCTCCAGAATGCTGCCGGCCTCTTTGTAGACGGACAGAGCATATTTTCCGTATCCGATGGAATACAGAAGATAGCGCATGGAAAAAGAAGGCGACAGGGAATGCAGCACCTGAAGGTCGCGGATCAGTTCCCCGACAGTATTTTTCTCAAATCCGGCATGCTCCGTCAGTTCTTCTCTGGTCATATATTCAAACGGCAGAAAGCTGCCTGACAGGAAGCGTTCCGGCCGGTTCATGATCCTGAGAAGATCCTCCCGGCAGATGCAACCTGTCCCGCGGCCTGCGCTTTTGGGGGAAAACGCGTCCTTTACACCTTTTTCCAGACCCTCTGCCGCCCTGTAGTAGGCCGCCAGATCCTGCAGAATCCTTGTTTTGTCGGTAACCATGTTCTTTCTATGTTCCCGGGCGGCCGCAGGCACCGGAATTCCGAATTCATTAAGAGTCTGCACAAACTGCTGCGCTGCGCCGTGAGTTCGAAATATCACCGCAGTGCGCCCTCTCTCTTCCTCTGTCATCTGTGCAAGCTCTTCTGCCACAAACCGGTATTCCAGCCTGCGATCGGAAAAGGGCTTGCAGGAAAAAGCCCCCTGCAGGCTGCTCCCCTTCCTGAAATTCTTGTCGATCCTGTTTTTATTGTGCCTGATCAGACCGGCTGCGGCATCCAGAATGCTGCCGGCGCACCTGTAATTGGTCGTGAGAAATACAGTGTGCTCCTCCGCGTCCTCCCTGTTATGGATAAAATCAGCCAGGAAGCGCTTCATCATCAGGGGATCTGCTCCGCGGAATCCGTAGATGGACTGATCATCATCCCCCACTATAAAAAGATTGTCTGCCGGGGCGGCAAGGAGGGCAAGTACCTGATACTGGGCGGGACTGACATCCTGAAATTCGTCCACCAGAATCCACCTGAAGCGCTCTCTCCACATCCGGAGTATGTCCGGGCGCTCCATGAGGAGGCTTTGGCAGCGCAGGATCATATCATCAAAGTCCAGCCATCCCCTCCCCTGCATATAGGCATCGTAGGTCCGTATGAGTTCCGGAATCCATTCCTGTGTGCAGGGAAGACCGTTTTTAAAGCGGCTGATCAGAAGCTGCAGCTCTTCAGGACTTGTTTTTTCCGGCAGAAAAGCCGGCCGCAGATCACAAAGATGCTGCAGGTATCTCTGTTTGGCCTTTGGATCCGCAAGGCTGTATTTTTCCCGGGAGGATTCCTGGAGGATGCGCAGAAAAACAGAATGAAATGTGCCGAAAACCGTTTCCGGGTGCGGGCAGGAATGCAAAAAGCGCCTGCGCATTTGTGCCGCAGCCGCCCGGGAAAATGTGAGGACCAGTATGGAGGATGGATCAACGCCCCTGTCTTCGATCAGATAGCGGATACGCTGTACCAGAACGAATGTCTTTCCGCTGCCGGGTCCTGCAATAACGGCACAGGGCCCCGCCCCATAATGGATGGCGGTGTCCTGTGCCGGATCAGTCTTCAGTTCATTTCTGTGTCCAGTCTGCGCCTCGCGGAAAAAACGGTCGTTATCCCCTTGTTTCCGTATCGGTTTTTCTGACATCAGAATGTAACCTCTGTCTCTTTGATTTGTGTCTGGTCAAGGTGTCTGGTCAAGGTGCCCAAGGTGTCTGATCAGGAAAGCATATCGATGGACTTACGGAGCCTGGAGAGGGACTCCTCTTTGCCCAGGATCTCGAGGATCTCAGTGGCACCGGCAGGAGTGACGCTCTTTCCTGACACTGCGATCCGCACGGGCCACAGGACATAGCCGTTCTTGTAGCCTTTTTCCTGAATAAAGGTCTTGAGGGCAGCGAAGAGATCATCGTTGGTCCATGACTCCTGCGCCTCGAGAACCGGCAGTACTTCCCTGAGGACAGTGAGGGCCGTCTCGGGATTGGTCTTCATCTTTTTGTGGCGATAGAGCTCAACATCATAATCCGGAAGTTCTTCAAAGAAGGATACCATATCCGGGATGTCGGGCCAGATCTCGATACGTGTGCGTACCATCTCGGAGATCTTGCGAAGATCCAGATCCTTTGTGATGGCCTTCTTGAGCCAGGGCTCTGCCTGTACAAAGAAAGCGTCGGGATCCATTGCCTTGAGGTACTCACCGTTCATCCAGCGGAGCTTTGTGTAATCGAAGACAGAGGGGGAGCGTCCCATGCGGTGATAGTCGAACTGCTCCACAAGCTCCTCGAGGGAGAAGATCTCGCGGTCGCTGTCGGGAGACCAGCCAAGCAGAGCGATGAAGTTGACAACTGCCTCGGAGACAAAGCCCTGCTCGATCAGGTCTTCATAGGAGGAGTGGCCGCTGCGCTTGGAGAGCTTGTGGTGGTCCTCATCGGTGATCAGCGGGCAGTGGATATATTTGGGGATCTCCCAGCCGAATGCCTCGTAGAGACGATTATACTTGGGCGTGGAGGAAATATATTCATTGCCGCGGATGACATGGGTGATGCCCATCAGATGGTCATCGACCACATTGGCGAAGTTGTAGGTGGGATAGCCGTCGGACTTGATCAGGATCATGTCGTCGAGTTCCTTATTTTCGACCGTGACATC
>ODAI010717979.1_pt1 | contig 18145 bp, 13 predicted proteins | sample 1539321 | NCBI WGS metagenome assembly ODAI01 (sample SAMN02144231, study PRJEB22623) | gut metagenome | biome: sheep rumen | host: Ovis aries | place: New Zealand | reverse complement strand
GCGATTTTCCTGTTATTGTATCAGCTTCTCCAAAAACGAAAGTAACCGCCAAAAAGGCAGTTACTCCGTTTCTTGTCGAGGTGACAGGACTCGAACCTGCGACAGCCTGGTCCCAAACCAGGAACGCTACCAACTGCGCTACACCTCGGTTGCAAAAAAGCTATTTCTTATTTGCGGTTGCAAAGGTAGTAATAATTTTCGATATAGACAAATAAATAAAAGAAAAATCTGAGAAAATTTTCATTTTCTCAGATTTTATGTATTCAGATAACACTTTCTACTTTATTATCCCCTGTTCAACAAAGATTTTCTTCAATGCCACGACAGCACGTTCTACCTGTTCGTTAGTATGCGTTGCCATTAGTGCAAATCTGACGAGAGTATCCTGTGGAGCACATGCCGGTGGTATTACAGGATTAATAAATACTCCAGCCTTGAACGCAAGAGCCGTCACGAGGAAGGTCTTGTCAACATCGCGCACATAAAGTGGAATTATCGGACTCTCTGTATCGCCGATTTCAAATCCTTCTTCACGGAAGCGTCGCAGCGCGTATTTTGTCACATCCCACAGTGCCTGTATTCGTTGAGGCTCTGCCTGAATGATGTGGAGTGCTTCCATGGCAGCAGCAGTTGCAGCCGGTGTATTAGAAGCCGAGAATATATAAGTCCGGCAGGTATGACGAAGGAAATTGATTGTATCCCAATCTGATGCGATGAAACCGCCAATACTTGCCAACGACTTCGAGAATGTTCCCATAATGAGATCAACCTCGTCTGTCAGTCCGAAGTGATCACACACACCCCTACCCTGTTTTCCGAACACTCCTATTCCGTGTGCCTCGTCAACCATGATAGAGCAGTTGTACTTATGTTTCAGCTCAACAATTTCCGGCAATTTAGCCAGGTCTCCCTCCATAGAGAACACTCCATCTACGACAATGAGCTTTATAGCCTCGTGTGGAAGCTTTTGCAGTACTCGCTCCAAGTCATCCATGTCGTTGTGCTTGTAATGCAGTTGTTTTGCAAACGACAGGCGTCGTCCGTCAACTATACTGGCATGGTCGCGGTCGTCACAAATAATGTAATCGTCCTTTCCCACAACCATTGCGAGCACTCCCTGGTTAACACTGAAACCTGTAGAAAAACAAAGACAGTCGTCCTTGCCAATAAACTCCGATATTTCTTTTTCCAACTGCACATGCAGATCAAGTGTTCCGTTGAGGAAACGGCTTCCTGCGCATCCCGAACCATACTTGTCGAGTGCTCGTTTTGCAGCATCAATAATACGCTGGTCGCCTGTTAGTCCCGTGTATGCATTCGAGCCAAACATAAGAACCTTATGACCACCCATTTCCACCTCGGTTCCCTGCTTTCCTTCTATAGCACGGAAATAAGGATAAACGTCAGCCTCCATGAATTTCTGAGGCTCACGGTAATTCTTGTATCTTTCTTGTAACTGTCCCATTTTTTAAGGTAAAGTCATTATATAATTTTCAGATTGCAAAGTTACACATTTTTTGCCAAATAGTGCATGTTTTTTTAAAGAAATGTGCAAAATCATTAATTTTTCCGTAAAAATGAACTATAATAATCTTTTATTTTGTATTTTTGCATTAGAAATGGAAGAGAAAAACAAAATAATATTCATAATCAATCCTATTTCCGGCACACATTCCAAAGACGGGATTCCGCCGCTGATAGAGGCATCACTTGACAACGACCGGTTCGACAGTGAGATACGTTTCACCGAGTATTCCGGTCATGCAGCCGAGATAGCCAAGGAGAGTGCGGCTCAAGGTGCAGACATTGTCGTAGCCGTAGGCGGCGACGGAACTGTCAATGAGGTTGCCCGTTCTCTTGTGCATACCGGTACAGCCCTTGGCATCGTTCCATGCGGTTCTGGCAATGGTCTGGCCCGGCATCTATGCATTCCGCTTGACATGAAAAAATCGCTTGACATTATTAATAAGTGTAATATTGAGTCTCTCGACTACGGAGTAATCAACGGTCTTCCGTTTTTCTGCACATGCGGCATGGGATTCGATGCGTTCATAAGTCTGAAGTTTGCCGAGTCGGGCAAGCGCGGCCCTATCTCATACGTAGAAAACGTGCTTAAGGAAGGTCTTAAATATAAGCCCGAGACATACGAGATTGTTGACGACAACGGCAAGACTACTCATAAGGCCTTCCTCATCGCATGTGCCAACGCTTCGCAATATGGCAATAATGCCTACATTGCTCCCAAGGCATCAATGTCCGACGGTCTGCTCGACATAATCATCATGGAGCCATTTACTGCATTCGACGCCCCGCAGATAAGCATCGACCTTTTCAACAAGACGCTCGACAACAACTCGAAGATAAAAACTTTCAAAGCAAAAAGCATACACATCCACCGGAATGCACCTGGAGCCATACACTACGACGGCGACCCTATTATGACCGGCACCGACATTGACGTACACATAGAGCATCTTGGCATACGAATTGTCACCAATCCTGACATTCAGGAAAACGCCGGTGGGTCGAACTTCCTTCTCAATGCATTCTCTGATTTATTCAATAATATAAATAATGTACGCGAAGATATAGAGAAGCACGGCAGGCACATCCAGGCAATCAACAAGGTACTCCTTCGCAAACTTACAAAACTGTCATAGAAAAAAGCGTAAAAAAAACGGGATAAAATTTGGCAGAACCGATTTTTTTTCTTACCTTTGCATCCGCAAACGAAAATGGTGCCTTGGATGAGTGGCTTAGTCAACGGTCTGCAAAACCGTGAACGGCGGTTCGAATCCGCCAGGCACCTCTTAACGATAGAAAGAGTCTCCGGATTTCCGAAGACTCTTTTTTCATATCAGAACAAATCGTCGATTTCGGCTATCTCGTCTTCGTCAAACCATTTGCTAAGTTTTTCTTTCGCCTTAACTTTTACGTCGTCCTCGACATCAACCCATACTTTTTTCAGCACATATACCAACACGGCAAGGTCGTCGGTAAGTCCTGCGATAGGTATAGCATCGGGGATTACATCAAGCGGACTGATCATATAGCCAAGTGCTCCTATGATTATTGCCTTGTCTTTTGCCGACACTTTATTGCTCTGCAGCGTATAGAACAGTATCAGTGCTGCATATACCAACTTGGCTCCTGCCCTCTTGGCAATACTCGAAATTTTCTCTACAAAGTCGCTCTGGGAAAATTTCCCGGCGTAACTCATAAAATCTGGTAATTCCATAATATATTAATTCTTCAATTTTTTTATCTTCCGATGCTGTGAAGCGTCGGCTTCTGATTCTTAATTCTTATTATCCTGATGCCTGTATGCGACGGATGTTTCATCAAATATGAGTATAATGTCATCGGTTCATCAATCACCCTTTTATGAATCGACGAAGCATTCAGCAGATGCAGTTCACCGTCGTTATGCCACACAGCAAAGCCCAGGTGAGCTATTTCCAGCCCTTTCTTGTTTGTCGTAATGGCGAGAATATCGCCGTCGTGCACTATGTCTCGCCATTTTCCTGAGTCTCTGAGTTGCGATTTTGGAATAAACCGGCACTTCATTCCCGTGATGGCTTTTTCAGCCTTCCTTATCAGCGGAACGATTCCGGGATTATTTTTCAGAGCCTTGTACATCTGCGGATGCTGGCTCATATAGTATGCCCTCACTGTCTGCACAGAGGAAAAAGGCGGATTAGAACCGCTTATCTCTTCCACCAGACCTTTGTCCGAATTGTCGGCAATCCATTCTGTAAAATAATGCAGACGCGAGGCATATCCGTTTATAATTCCGTCGTGATACCTTAACATTGTCAGTGTTTCAATATAGTCTCTGAAGCTTGTCTGCCCCCTGTCAGAGCATAGTGTGAGAGCCGTGACGGTCTCAATCAGAGTGGTGCAATCCATTTGCCGTGTATTTACTATCAGCCTTTCGCTGTCGCACACCTCAAGCGTACTGCCCACGTATGGCACACCCAGAAAAGTCCTGGCAAAGAAGAGCGCCTTCGGTGGCTGTGCCTCGGTCTGCGACGACTTTAACAGCCGGCATATCGTCATACTGTCTTGCTTAGTATATAAAGCAGGCATCCCAAATGCAAAAATCGGCATTGCAGCGATAACGACAGTAGCAAAGAGTCTGATCATACTTGTATATAACGTGGAAATCCCTACTTTATTTCTTTTTGTATTCCTTTCGTTTGATAAAATTGAATCCGACATAGAAATTCAAAGCTCCGAAGATGTTGTGTGTTGAGACATCTCCTGCGTGATAGTTATACAGTCGCAATATCGCGCTCATTCCCGCAAACCATTTTGTATTGTTATATACCAATCCCAACCTGGTAACACCGTCGATGCTGAAATTGCTCATCGTGAAGAGCGAATTCAATCCGAATTTCTCACCGTTAGAATAGTTATACGACACTGCGCCGAGAATACTTCCGCTGGCAAGGAAGTTCTTTGCAAACACCCAGTTATATCCATAGCCTCCTGAAAAACTAATCTTATGGTAGTTGAACTGTGAAAACATAAGCATAGAGTCAACAGGCACAGTTTTGTTAACAGTTTCTACCATGTTGCGCAGTTTCTCATGGTCCAGTTCTACCACATTTCTCATATATCCCAGTCCGGCAATCACCGATCCGCAGCTTAGCTTCTGGCATGTGGTCTGGCTGAATGCCGCCGGATAAGAGAATTTCTTATTGTTGAAGATATAGTATGCGTCAATGCCTGTTGTGCTGACATTCAGTCCGTCGAACGGAATATCTCTTACCTCCTCTACCGTGCCATTGGCCATAGTAGAAAACGAGCGTATCTTGTAATTACTTCCCGTTCGCCGGTAGAACAGGTCAACACCGATTTTTGAAGTATAGATACTGAACTCAATGTCGCGCTTGGCTCCGCCGTTTCCTATTCCAAAGCGCTTTAGGTCGATGGTGAATCCCAATATCACCCATCTCCACCCTCCAAAAGGCCCCAACTTCATGGCATAGTCGGGCGAGAGCGTCAGTTTGCTGTCGTTCTTGCTGCTGATATAATATCTGTCGATATTCGACGTAGCCTGCAGCATCAGCATAAAATTATAGTGCTGAGGCTCTACGTAGTTTGTGTCTATTTCACTGAATTTCTCAAGCATACGCACTGCCCAGTCTGAGATGCTTTTCAGTCCGCCGGCATTTACATCTACCGGCGACACAAACATCAAGCACACCCCGACAGCAACTTTTGCGATAATATTCCTCATGCTGCCCTTGTGTCAGAATTTTCCGAGTATGCGATCCATAGCCCAGTTCACAGGGGTTGCCGACACACTCGTACACGTACAGATGTCATTACCCAGCAAATGGTCCACCACGTTTTTTATCATCGGTTCCTGAACGTAACGAGGATTGGGAATGTCAATATGCTCGATGCCTCCGCTTGTATATAGAGAAATAGGCTCATAGTTGAACACAGAGAAACTGATCGAGCCCTTGTCGCCCACAAGATGTATCCTGTCTTCCATGGCCGACTCATGTGCGGCAAAGCACCACGAGCCGCTGCCAATGATTCCGTTTTCAAACTCGAAGAATGCATCTACCGTATCTTCTGCATCGTAGATATGTGCGCGGTTGGCGCATATACCGCGTGCCTCGACAATGACTCCGAAGATATATTGCAGCCAGTCGAGCTGATGCGAAGCCATATCGTAGAAATATCCCCCTCCGGATATTTCCGGCTGCACTCGCCAGGGCTTTTCTTTTCCGTAGTCCTCTGCACGTGCTGTGGTGGCATATCTTACCTGTACATTCATCACGTTGCCTATCGCCCCACTTTCTATTATCTGCTTGACCCTCTGGAAATAAGGCAATGCCCGACGGTAGTATGCCACGAAGCATGGTATTCCCGTTTCCTCGCTCACCTTGTTCACCCTGACGCAGTCCTCGTAGTTCGACGCAAGCGGCTTTTCCACATATACTGGTTTCCCGGCCTTCATTGCCATTATAGCGTATGTGGAATGACTCGACGGCGGAGTTGCCACATATACTGCGTTGACCTCGGGGTCGGCAATAAGCTCCTGAGCGTCGGTATAGAATCTCTTTATACCGTGCCTCACGGCATAGTCTTTAGCTTTCTCTCTGTTGCGGCTCATTACAGCCACCACCGTCGAATTGGCAATATTGCTGAATGCCGGTCCACTCTTTCGCTCTGTCACGTCGCCGCATCCTATAAAGCCCCATTTAATGGTCTTCATCCTTATTCCGAATTTGTTTTGAGTGCAAAATTAGTGTAAATCATGCTAAAAGCCAAATTTTTTTTGGTATTTCCGCGATTTTGATTTAACTTTGCACATCGAAAAACTCTAAACGATGGATAATATCACTCAAGAAACGACTCTGATGAAGGTGCGCAGTACCGGTGGCGCCACTGCCACCGGCTATCGGCTATATAATGGAAATTTCAAGAAGCTGTTCCGCTCGTCATGGATTCAGTCACTGCTTTATGCCTTAGTGTGCGGAGCCCTCGGTGTACTTGTTGCAGTCAAGTCGCCCGAGTTATCTGTAATGGCAATAACGAGTGCGCCCACCGAGGCTATGTATCACTATGCCGTCGGTCTCTCGGTTGCAATATTGGCATTGTCGGCAGCTGCGTTCTTGCTTGAGACGGTATTCTACGCCTGCAGCATATCATTGCTCCGTCAGCACAGCCTCAGCGGAATCATTTCCCGTCCGCTCCACTGGTACTCATTCGACAAGCACGCCACCTGGCGCACATTGAAGGGAGTGCTCGGCATGGTTGCCATAGCGTGCGTTCCCGCCATCGTGTTTTCACTGCTTTGGCAGTTTAGGCTGAAGTCAGCCATTTCATCTCCCGGCGATAACATAGTGCTGCTATCGTTCTCTATAATTGCAGCCATACTCGTATTCCTCGCCTATCTGCCGTGTCATCTTGGCTTCATGAAGTATGTCATCAACGACGGCTGCCGCTTCTGGCCCACCGTGGCCAAGGAATATCCCGTAGCACTGCGCCATTATGGAATGGTATTCGGTGTCTGTCTCTTGAGTTCCATCGTGGTGATAATCATCGAGTTCGTCATCATTCTTCCAGCATTGATAATCGCCATTGCCAACTACCATGCCAACATGGGAGTCATCAACGGCGACCCGTTAGGTATGCCTTCCTATATCATGCCACTTACAGCGGTCGTCATGGCCATTGCCGGGTTCTTTCAGGCCTACATCCGTTCCACGATGCTGTTCACATTATATTATATGTACGGTTCGATAGAGTCACAGGAGCAAGAACGCAACGACTATATAAGCAAGAAATCAGAAAGCGAGAACAATGAAACGAATATTATTCATCGACCGTGACGGCACGCTCATCGAAGAGCCTCATGACGAACAGATAGACTCCTTTGAGAAACTGAAGTTTACTGATGGTGTGTTCCGTAACCTTGGTTTTATACGCTCTCGTCTCGACTTTGAATTTGTGATGGTAAGCAATCAAGACGGACTGGGCACCGCCAGTTTCCCGGAAGATACTTTCTGGCCCGTGCATAACTTCATCCTACAGACGCTCAAGGGCGAAGGCATCACCTTCGACGACATACTCATCGACCGCCATTTCCCCGACGACAATGCGCCCAACCGCAAACCCAACACAGGTCTGGTAGAGAAATACATTGCCGACCCCGGCTACGACATTGCCAACAGCTATGTAATCGGCGACCGCGAGACCGACCGCGCATTTGCACGTAACATAGGATGTAAGAGCCTGATACTTACCGACGAGGGGATGTCGTGGGACAAGATTGCCGAATTGCTCTTTGCCGGTGAGCGCATTGCCGAGGTGAGGCGCACTACTAAGGAGACCGACATCAGCGTGCGTGTGAATCTCGACGGTACAGGCCATTGCGACATTACCACCGGTCTCGGATTTTTCGACCACATGCTTGAGCAAATAGGCAAGCATGGCATGATCGACCTCTCCGTTCATACCAAGGGCGATCTGTATGTCGATGAGCATCACACCATCGAAGACACAGCCATAGCTCTCGGCGAGTGCATTCTCTCGGCTCTTGGCGACAAGCGCGGCATCGAGCGCTACGGCTACTGCCTGCCTATGGACGACTGTCTGTGCTCGGTAGCCCTCGACTTTGGAGGTCGTCCGTGGCTGGTATGGGATGCCGACTTCCGCCGTGAAAAAATCGGCGAGATGCCCACAGAAATGTTCCTTCATTTCTTCAAGAGCCTCTCTGATGCGGCAAAGATGAATCTCAACATACGCGCTGAGGGAACCAACGAGCACCACAAGATAGAAGGCATCTTCAAGGCGTTGGCCCGGTCGCTGAAGATGGCAGTTCGTCGCGACATCTATCACTACGAACTGCCATCCACCAAGGGAACGCTTTAGTCCTTCACCACTACCGTGAGCGGATGATGAAGCGACTCAAGGAATCCGTCAATTCGCAACTGCCACTCCTTTTGACTGCGGCAGTCATACTTGCTCCATGTTGAGCCGAAATAATAGGTGTATTTATCGGCACTGTTGTAACCGCGCAGTATGCCAAGGGCATGGCCGTCACACCCTTCAGCCTCCCTGCCGCATTCCACGCGCTTGGTTTCCGTAATACCGTTGGGGAACAGTGCTGCCACATATACCTGCAGAGAGTTTCCTTCCGGATTGTCGGTCGGGTCGGCATACTGAACGTAATTGCTTCCTATCTCCACGCTTTCAGTGTCTTCGCTGTGGATGGCCACTCCGGCAGCAATGTCGGCAGGGCTGCTGAGTCCGTCATACCACACCGTACACTTACAGAACGTAGCCCCCTTGTCCAAGCTCACTATGCGGTGTTCCACCACGGCTGTGTCGCCCTTGTATGCTGTGGGGTTGTATTCCACGCTGAACGTTGTGCGTAACGGTCCGTTGTCGAGCAGCCTGTAGTTTTTGTAGCAGTAGGGATAAACTATTCTGTCGCCATCCATGAGTGCCGGTGCTCCACATCCGAGTGTAGCTCCCACCTTGTAGCAGTCGAGACCGTAGCCGTGGTCGAAGTGATAATCTATCAGCTCGCGCGTGGCTTGTGCCTCGGCGTTCCATCCGCCCTTCTTCAGAGCATTGATGCGTCGCCAGCCGTCGTTCTCGGTGAAATAACGCTGCTCCACCACCAGGTCGGGCGTGTTCTTCGTCCATGCGTCGATACCGAAAGTCCGCTCACCGCTGCGCTGCAGTGCAGGTCCGTAGAGGCGGTATGCCGAGCGGTCGTTCTCCCATGCAATGTCGTCGAGCCGTTCGGGATACATCCGTGCAAAACATGTGCTCACGGCTGCCCTCGGCGTTCCCTTTCTAAAGATGAGAACCGACTCCGTGCATGGTCTTAGCGAAGCCTCGACAAGCACTTTGCCATCGTATGTCAGCTGGTATGGCACTTCGTGCTTCAGAGCCTTGTTGACTACCACGAACTGCCGCCCACCGCTAATGCCGAGTCTGCCGAACACCGTTGCGGCATCAATCTCAACCACTTCGTTGCGATAGGTGCGCTCGTCGTTTCTCACCGTAAGCTCAAACTCCTTCATCCCGCTTTTCCCGTCGTCGTAGCGCAACCGCTCACATGCGGCAAGAAGAAACGCTCCCGTTCCGAAGTTTGCCGTGTTTTTTGCCGTCAGCTGCTGACCTTTTATCGCCTTCTCGCCAATGGGCTGTACGAAGCCTACTGTGCCGTCGGGCTGCAATGCGGTATTTACGAGATAGTTCCACGCCCTGTCAACCACCGGTTCATACGTGCCCTTGTCTAACAGTCCATGGTTCATTCCCCAGAGCAGCCCGAAGGTGAACAGTGCCGTGCCGCTGGTCTCGGGGCCCTCGGCCTGTTCCGGGTCAACGATTGAACGTGTCCAGTAGCCCTCTTTCTGCTGTGTGCGTGCCACCGCCTCGGCAAGAGCCACGTAGCGGTCCCTGAAGAAACCATAGTGGCGGTAGCTTCGAGGCATGTCGGCCAGTACCTTGGCAAATCCTGCCAACACCCAGCCGTCGCCACGCGCCCAAAAGTCTTTCTTCCCGGATTCGGTCTTGTGCTTCGGATAGATGTATTTACCGTCACGGTAGTAGAGATGGTCGATACTGTCCCACATCAATTCGTCGGCATACTTGAAATTGGCATACAGCTTGTCCAGATACTTTGTATCGCTGGTGGTCTTGTATAGTTTCGTCAGCACAGGCATGACCATATACAGGGCATCGGCCCACCACCAGAAATCGTTTTGCTGCTGGGCGCACTCGTAGTCCATCACCTCCAGCGTGCGGCGTATCTTGTATGCATCGGGATTGGTCTCATATAGGTCGAGATATGTCTGGAAGCATATCTGCCAGTCGCCGAAGAGCACATATTGCATCTTTTCGCCGTAGTTCTTGTATTTCCATTTCGACGGGTCGCGTTCCGTTGCTCCACTCCAGTTATTGTGGCGCGCCCACTTGTCGCTGTATTCCCTCCACTGTGCTTTTCCCAGAAGCTTATATGCCTCCATATTGCCGGTGTGATACACTGCATCGTCCCAGAAGGCGCGGTGCTCGGGCTTCACTGCCGCCTGGTATCTGTTGTTCACCTTCTCGATAATTTCTACAGTCGAAGGTGGCGGCGCGGCATTCTTCTTTTTCTTCTTGGCGGCTTCTGCCTGCGGCGATGCCATCAGCAGAGCGGCAACAATCACGATAAGTGTCTTCATAACGATATAGTTTTTTCTGTTATTTCATGTTTCTCTCCATAAAGCGGAACAGCTGTCGGTACAGGTGATTCCGCGAATTGCCGCCTCCGATACCGTGATTGCGGTTGGTGTAGATATTCATCTGGAAGTCTTTGTCGGCCTGCACGAGCGCCTCGCTGTATTCGGCAGTGTTCTGATAATGCACGTTGTCGTCGGCCAGACCGTGGCATATCAGCAGCTCGCCGCTGAGCTTTGCAGCGCGGGCAATGGGGTTCACTTCATCATATCCCGAGGGATTTTCTTTCGGAGTGCGCATGTAGCGCTCTGTGTATATGGTGTCATAGTATCGCCAGTTGGTGGGCGGTGCCACGGCAACGCCGCAGCAGAACACTGCCCTGCCCTCGCTCATCGCCATCAGCGTGTTCCAGCCGCCGTAGCTCCATCCCCAGATGCCGATGCGGTTCTTATCAACAAACGGCTGGCGTCCGAGCCACAGTGCCACCTCTACCTGGTCGGATGCTTCTTTCTCGCCCAAGCGCAGATATGTGCATTTCTCGAAGTCGGCTCCGCGTCGTCCGGTGCCACGGTTGTCAACGACGACGCTGACATAGCCCTCCTGTGCAAAGAATTTCTCGAGCAAAGCCCCCTGACGTGCGGCTCCCACGCCCCAATCATCCACCACGAGCGAGTTGCCCGGCCCGCCATACTGATACATCATCACGGGGTACTTCTTTGCGGCGTCGAAATTCTTCGGCTTAATCATATATCCGTAGAGTTCTGTTCCCTCTGAGGTCTTCATGGTGAACATCTCCACCCGTGGGAAGTCGTAGGCGGCGAGCTTCGCCTTCAGTGCCGAATTGTCGATGAGCGTGGCCAGCGTCTTTCCCTTGCTGGTGTTGGTGGTGTATATATATGGCGTGTTGGCATTGCTCCACGTGTTGATGAAATACTTGAAGTTGCGGCTGAACACTGCACTGTTGAAGCCGTCATTCGGCGTGAGGCATTCAGTTTTTCCGTTCTTATGGCTCACATACACCTGCTGCTGGGTCACTCCCCTCTCGTTCGAGGCAAAGAACACGTCGCCCGTGGCTTCGTCGTAGCCGTATGCACGGCTGATTTCGTAGCTGCCATCACCGATTTTCCTCTCCATCTGTCCGTTGATGGTGTACAGATACAGGTGCTGATAGCCGTCGCGTTCGCTTGGCACGAGAATATGGCGGTCGGTAATCAGTATTCCTGCCATCGACTCTTCCTTGACATACTTGTCGGCTTTCTCTTCCAAGACCAGCTGGCATAGCGTCGATAGCGGATTGGCCATGTATATCTTCAGGTCGTCCTGATGCCGGTTCATGGTATATACGGCAATCTTAGCTGGGTCGGCAGTTGCCTTGATGCGAGGTATGTATCCGTCGGCATCCAGCGGCACGTCGATAGTGCGCGTCTGGTGCGACTTGATGTCATAGCTCATCACACTGACCTTAGAGTTGTCTTCGCCCGCGATGGGGTATTTGTATGTATAGAATCCCGGATAGCAGCGGTAGTCGTCGCGCTCGGGGGCCAGCCCCTTGAACATCTGCATACTGTATTGCTTCACTTTCGACTCGTCGAAGCGTATCCAGCATATCTGCCGGCTGTCGGCGGTGAACACCATCGCACTGCTGAATCCGAACTCCTCTTCATACACCCAGTCGGGTATGCCGTTAATCACCTCGTTCGTGCGCCCGTCTTTCGTCACCTGGCTCTCGGCATTGTCGTAGAGCAGTTTCACGAGATGGATGTTGTTGTCTCTGACGAAAGCTATCATCGTGCCGTCGGGCGAGAACATCGGCATCTGCTGAGGTCCGCCTTCGGAGAGCGGCACAATCGTATTGTTTCGTACGGAGTAGATATAATACTCAGCAGTAAATGAACGACGGTAGATAGACTTTGTCTGCGTCTGGATGAGCATCATCGTCTCGTCGGGACTCATCACGTAGCCGTCTATCTTGTCGAGCTTTGCTCCGCGAACGGTGCCGGCATCGAAGAGCACACCGGTACTCTTGCCGTCCTTAAATGAATATCTTACTATCTGCCGGCCGTCGCCGCTCAGCTGGGCATAGCTCTCGCCGTCGGCAAGGGCACGCACGCCGCCAAGCGTCTCGGCTGAAAATTCGCCGCCAGTCACCTGACGCAACTCCAGTTTTTCGGCTGCCTGCATAGTGACGGCAGCAATTGCCAATGAACACATAATGATGAACGTTTTCATAATAAAGTATCTTTTCACCAACAAAATTACAAAATAATATGCGTTTAGGAGTAAATAGATATATTTTTTACGAAAATTTAAAAATTCTTACTACCTTTGCATCCGAAATGCCCTACAATCAGAGATACAACGACTATGGCCGATGGATACGCCGGCAGTTTCCGTTCCGCGTGCAGAAGATTTCTGTCGATGCAGGATTCTCCTGCCCCAACCGCGACGGAACAGTGGGAACCGGAGGGTGCATCTTCTGCGACAACCGCACATTCAATCCCTCATACTGCACACCTGTCCTAACTGTCAGAGAGCAGATTGCCGAGGGGAAGGAATTTTTCGGAAGAAAGTACCCCGATATGAAATACCTGGCTTATTTTCAAGCCTTTACCAACACATACGCAAGTATTGATAAGCTAAAGGAACTGTACGAGGAAGCCCTCTCGTGCGACGATGTCGTAGGACTGATTATCGGCACGCGCCCCGACTGTATGCCCGACGAACTGCTCGACTATCTTGAATGCCTCAGCCATCATACATTCGTCGTCGTGGAATATGGTATAGAGAGCTGCAACGACACCACCTTACGGCTAATCAACCGCGGCCATGACTTCGAGTGTACCAGAGATGCCATCGGGCGTACTGCAGCGAGGGGAATAATCACCGGCGGGCACGTCATCATCGGTCTGCCCGGCGAGGATGCCGCAGAGATTATCCGCCAGGCCGATACGATTTCCTCATTGCCGCTGAACATACTTAAAATACACCAGATGCAGATAATCCGGGGGACGCGCCTTGAGCGAATATACCGTGAGCATCCGTTTCATGTCTTCACCGCCGACGAATACATGCGGCTGATAGGCGAATATCTGCTTCACCTGCGCACCGACATCGTCGTGGAGCGTTTTGTGTCGCAGTCGCCGGCCCATCTGCTTATTGCTCCGCAGTGGGGGCTGAAAAACCATGAGTTCGCAGACAAATTAAGGGCCTATCTGCAGCAGCAAGACATCGTGCAAGGAAAGTTATCATAAATGAAATCGCGGAAATGCTGTCGTCAGAAACACTGAGGAAACTGAGAAAACAAAAATGCCGTCGTTCGGAACGACAGGAATTCTGAAATCGCGGAAATGCCGTCGTCAGGAACGACAGGAATTCTGAAATCGCGGAAATGCCGTCGTCAGGAACGACGGGAATTCTGAAATCGCGGAAATGCTGTCGTCAGAAACTCTGAGGAAACTGAGGAAACAGAAATGTAATTATAGCGAACAACCGCTGAGTTTTGCAGGGAAGTCACTGGAGGGCAAGGCGAAAGCCGAGGTAGTCGCGCTGAGTGTCGGGAGAGTTGAAGTTCCGAATCGCTACACGGCAGCTCCTGGCGATGAAGTACCAACTACCGCCACGGCACACGCGGGAAGAGCCCGAAGAAGGACCGGTGGGATTCGTCTGAGAACCGGCACTGTAGCTGCCATACAAGTCCTGACACCATTCCCAAACATTTCCGCTCATGTCGTAAAGGCCAAGCTCATTGGGAGACTTCTGACCCACAGGGTGAGGTCCAAAATCCGGACTGCTACGACCCATATCATAACTATTTTTATCGTACCACGCCACATCATTTAAATTGTTGCTGCCGCTATACTGATAGCCACGGCTCTTGTTGCCACCACGGGCTGCATATTCCCACTCCGCCTCCGTGGGCAGGCGGAACTGAAGACCGGTCTGCTGGTTCAGTCTGCGGACAAACTCCTGACAATCATCCCAACTGACTCGCTCAACCGGAAACTTACTTCCTTTAAAATACGAAGGATTGCTGTCCATCACAGCCTGCCACAGCTCCTGTGTTACCTCGGTCTCACCGATGTAATACGGAGAGAGCGTCACGGTGTGGACGGGCTTCTCATCACTATCCGGCTTTTTCTGCTCCGGCGTTGCGCCCATCTGGAATGTGCCGCCATCCACACGAATCATCGTAAACTGCACATTGCCGACAGTAATGGTACGGCGCGACTGCGCAATATCCTCCATTGGAAGATTGAACGAACGCTGCTGCTCGGTGACGCTAATATTGCTGAGCGTGGCAGATACGCTCATCGTCTCGCCCTCGCGGATGGTGACTGTACCGTTGTAGTCGGCATACCCCTGCTTGCTGAGCCGTAGCTGGTGCTGGCCAATGAGCAGCTGGTCTATCAGTTGCGGAGTCTGCCCGCGCTTCTGGCCGTCGATAAAGATATCGGCCATGGCAGGCGTGGAGTTGATGTCGGCCTCGCCATAGATAGGCGTCGGGGCGTTGAGTCGTATGGAGAGCGGCTCGCTGCCGGCGGCGATGTCGCGCGTGGTCGTGGCAGAACGGTGGTTAGGCAGGCGGGTCTCAAATTCGTATGCTCCGGCACCGAGGTTGCCCGTCCACGTGCCGGAAGCCTTGCGCTCGCCGTTCACCCATATCTCGGCATTGTTTTCTACCGTCAGCGTAACAGGCGCGAAGTTCGGCTTCAGCTGAACATTCACCACATGCTTCTGCTTGGGGTCGCTGACCGCCACCTTGCCCACTGCAGGCAAATAGTCGGGAGCCTGAACACGATAGTCGTAGGTGCCGAAGCGCATCAGCTTCGTGGCAGTGCCACCAGCAGTCTGGAGCATCTCGCCATTGAGCGTGACGACAGCATTCTGCGGCTGCAGCTGAAAGACGACATACTGCGACGTGCGAGCCGGACGGACAGTGGTATGCACCTCGCCCGACGTAAGCTGGAGAACGTATGTACGCGCCCGCTTTAGCGACTGACCGAGGTCGTAGTCGCGCAGCTGACCTAACTGGGGATGGCTGAGGGTGATGCGCTTCACGCCTTCCGGTACATATACCCACACCTCGCCTACCTTCTGTTCGGTCTTCACCACGCCGAGCGAACCGACGTCGAACGAGAAGCCTGTCTGAGTGGTGATAATCTTGACGAGTGCGCACTTCTGTCCGTTCTGGTCCATCACAATGGTACCGGCGGTGTTGGCCGTGAGGTCGGTCTCGTCCATGCGGAAGCTCTTGACAGAGAGTTCCTGCGCCTGCAGCGAAAGCGCGCAGAGGAAGAGTATTAATATGGTAGTAAGTCGTTTCATCATCGTAGGATTTTATTTTTGACTGCAAAAATACGAAAAAACAGCGTGGGAACAAAACCTTATGAAGATTATTTCAAAAATCTTTCCTCAGATACACTTTTTTTTGTACTTTTGCACCCATGAAACGAACAATTCTGGCATTTATCACTTTTGCGATGCCCTTCGCAGGTTTCTCACAGTCGTGGGATGACATTACCAGCAGCAAAGAATATATCTACGGCATAGGTCATGGCGTCACCGTAGCCGAGGCCGACCGCTTTGCACTTGCCGACCTTACGAGCAAGATCAGCACTCACGTGAGCAGCGACTTCAACATCACCGAGAGCGAAACCGGCGACGGTCGTAGCATCGACCATAAGTCGTATGTGGAAAACTGCGTGAAGACATATTCGCAGGCTACGCTCACAAACACCGAGCGCCTGACGATAAAGAACGAACCCGACGCCGAGGTGGGGCGATATATCAGGAAGTCGGAGATAAAGCGCATCTTCGAGGGGCGCAAGATGAAAGCCATCGACATGGTACAGACAGCCTTGCGTGCCGACAACGAGGGAAAGGCCGACGACGCTCTGCGCAACTACTACTGGGCACTGTGCCTCGTGCGCTCGCTGCAGTTTCCAAACGAGGCACAATTCACCGACGACGACGGCAGGACACACCTGCTCATGACGTGGATTCCGGAACAGATGAACCGCGTGTTCGACAATCTGCGCGTCAGCGTGCTTCAGCGAAAGGGCGACGACGTGGAACTGAGCATCGCATTCAAGGGCAAGCCAGTGGCAAGTGCCGACTACACTTATTTCGACGGACGCGACTGGAGTCCCATCAACAGTGCCAAGGACGGGCGCGGCATACTGGAGCTGGCTCACGGCAATCAGAGCGAAAGCTACCGGCTGAAGTTTGAATATGAATACCTGAGCGAGGCGCATATCGACAAAGAGATAGAAGCCGTGCTCGGAGTGGTGGGAAGCCGTGCCATGCGTAAGTCGTATGTCACCGTAGATGGTGTGGCTACAAATCATGAGGTGTTCGCAAGCCGTGAGAGCTTCAGCCAGACAGAGACATCAATACGCCAGGCACCACAGATAATGGCACAGCCAAAGAAATACGAGGCGGCAATGAATGCTGCCATCAATGCCATACGCAACAAAAACTCGAACGGTATCGAAAGCCACTTCACCGCCGAAGGGCTCGACATCTTCAGACGGCTGATGTTCTCATACGGCACATCGCGCATTCTCGACGACGCAAAGCCTACTTACTATGAGACGGGCGACGGCGGTGTCGTGGCACGCGGCATACGTGCGGCGTTCTCATTCAAGAGCGGCGTTCGAAAATCGTTCGTAGAAGACCTGGTGTTCACTTTCAACAGCCAGGGAAAAATCAACAACGTGGCGTTCGGACTGGGAAAGTCGGCAGAGGACGACATTCTGAACAAGGGAGTATGGAAGGAATCGACGCGAAAAGCGTTGATGGCATTCCTCGAAAACTACAAGACGGCCTACGCGCTGAAGCGTCTCGACTATATCAGCACCATATTCGACGACGACGCTGTAATAATCGTAGCCAACGTGGCACGCCGCAGCAACAGGCAGATAACCGACGGCAACATGTATCAGAACGATAAGATAATACGCCGCAACCGCTACTCGAAGGATCAGTATCTGAAGAATCTCGCGCGCTGCTTCAGTGCCAATGAGTTCATTAATATACGATTCGCCAACAACGACGTAATAAAGCTCGGCAAAGGTGGCGAGACATACGGCATACAGATAGCTCAAGACTACTACTCGTCAACCTACGGCGACAAAGGCTACCTGTTTCTCGAAGTAGATGTGAACAATCCCAAACAGCCGATAATCAAAGTGCGCACATGGCAGCCGGAGAAAGACCCCGAATTCGGACTATACGGTGCCGGCGACTTCAAATAAATTACGACGACAATGATTAAAAGCCGGGAAGAGCAGGCTCTGAAAAAGAGGCCGTGTCTATTACTTTTGACACGGTCTCTTTTTATTCGGATTAATAATGTGAGTATCAGTTGTTCACCGACCCGCCTACAATGTCGAGCAGTTCGCTGGTGATGGCTTGCTGACGACTCTTGTTGTACTGCAGGTTG
>ODAI010463556.1_pt1 | contig 18145 bp, 19 predicted proteins | sample 1539321 | NCBI WGS metagenome assembly ODAI01 (sample SAMN02144231, study PRJEB22623) | gut metagenome | biome: sheep rumen | host: Ovis aries | place: New Zealand | reverse complement strand
CTTTTAAATCATAAAATCTTCATTTTTATTTTTGACTTAATTTTAACCGCGAAAAATACATACCATTTTCAGCAGCCTCATATTTCCCCCTTATTTTACTTCTTTAATTCTTCAATTATTAATTTAATATCTTCATGGATAACTATATCAGCATTATTATCGTATGAAGTTGAGCTTTTATTTAATAAAACTAAATTCTTCCCTCTAAAATATCTAACGAATCCAGCAGCTGGATAAACTACTAGTGATGTTCCAACAATAATCATCAAATCAGCCTCTTGAATGGCATTTAAGGCTCTTGTAATATCATTTTCATTTAATGATTCTTCATATAAAACTACATCAGGTTTAATTAAACCACCACAGCTACATTTAGGAATTTTTTGGCCTAAAATATCTTTTAATGAATAAAATTTATGACATTTCATACAATAATTTCTCATAACTGATCCATGTAATTCTATTACATTTTTAGATCCTGCTTGTTGATGCAAATCATCAATATTTTGAGTTATTACTGTTACATTTTTTGTTTTTTCCAATTCTGCGAAATATAAATGTGCACTATTTGGTTTAGCATTTGGATAAACCATTTTATCAAAATAGAATTTATAAAAATCATCAGGATATTTAACAAAAAATGAATGTGATATTATTTCTTCTGGAGTTACATTTGCTTGAACCTTTTCATTATAAATACCATTTGCACTTCTAAAATCAGGTATACCAGAATTAGTTGATAAACCTGCTCCAGAGAAAATAACTATTTTATTTGCGTTATTTATAGCTTCTTTTAACTTCTTAATTTCAGTTTCAAACATATTCATTCTCCTTTACTATAATTATTTACTATCACCTAATGATTCATCGTATAATGTAATACCATCTCTACCATTGTTTTTAGATCTATATAAAGCTAAATCTGCCTTTTTAAATAATGAATCGGTAGTATCATTTTTATCACCAAACGCAATACCAACACTTAATCTACATGGTGGTATATTGTTTTCTTCACCTGCTAGCATTAAATCGGCTTTAGATATTTTTTGTTTTATATCATCTAATGAATTAGAACCAATTCCTTCAATTAGTATTGAAAATTCATCTCCACCAATTCTAAAGATATATGCTCTATCAAAAACACTTTTTAAAGTGGCGGCGACCTTCTTTAAAACAACATCACCAATATTATGACCATATTTATCATTAACTTGTTTGAAATAATCTACATCAATTAATACGTATATTAAATCATCTAATTTTAAATCATTATAAATGGAATAGTATCCATTTCTGTTATATAAACCTGTTAACTTATCATGTGCAGCTTCATATGATAATTTTTCATTATTTAAAATATCATTTCTTCTTATAAAATTATATTCAATTGCGAAATATTTATATTCTTTAACACCTTCAACAGCTAAGAATTCATTTTTAGAGATTAATTCCGCACCATGCTTTAAAGGATGAACAACTTTTAAATATATCGATAAGAATAAATAAATTAAGAAAATGATTAATACTAACATAACTGCTTGTTGAACTATCAATATTCTTTTTAAGGCTTCACTTGAATTTGAAACATTATTTCTTAACATTTCATCAAGTTTATCAATACAGCTATTAACATTAGCTTTAATATCTTGTTTTACTTCATTATATTCATCACCAAAAACTAATTCTTGAGCTTTATCAATCATTTCATCTGAAGATAAAGCTAATTCTTCAGTAGATAACTCATAAGATTTTACTTGTTCAGGTAATGTATTCAAATCATATCCATTCGCAACACTAATTAATTTCATTGAATGATATTCTAAAACCATTAATCCAATAGATTTATCCATTGCAGTACTTAACATTTTATATGGCTCTGTATCAGAAAATTTATCTTTAATAGAATTTAAAGCATTTTCTCTTCTTTTAGAAATAAATGCTTCATCAAAATAATTATCTAAATGAACTTTTTTATAATTAATAGAATAATATCTAACTTGTTCAGTCAAATAATCAGATGCATTTTCAAGCAAGCTTGCATCCTTTTCCCACTCAAAATATTCATTTGTAGATTTATTCATATCTCGATAACCACTATTTAACATATATAATGAAACAACTAGTGTAGTAGTAATGACAAACGCAATAATTACACTTATTAAATTCATTACTCTTAGTGAGACACCTTTTAATTTAAATTTCATATTTAAATTCACCTGTATAAATATTATATCACTTAATTAAAAAAACCACTACTAAAGTAGTGGAAATTTATAAATTAAATACTTTTTACTGCTTGAGTAATCTTAGAAATAGCCTCATCTTTAGCTAATTCAACTTTTTCTAAAGTTTCCCTAACCTTAAATTCAACAATTCCTTCGTTTGCTTTCTTACCACAAACAACCATAAATGGAATACCAATTAATTCCCAATCCTTAAACTTAAAGCCAGGACGTTCATCTCTATCATCTAAAATCACTTCAACACCTGATGCTAATAATTGTTCATAAATATCATTAGCTAAATTCATTTGATCTTGATCTTTTGCATTTACTGGAACAACAACTGCATGATATGGAGCAGTATTTAGTGGCCATTTAATACCAAAATCATCATGATATTGTTCAACAATAGATTGTAATGTTCTTGTTACACCAATTCCATAACAACCCATAACCATTGGAACATTTTCACCTTTTTCATTTACATAAGTACACTTCATTGGAACTGAATACTTTGTTTGTAATTTAAAGATTTGACCAACCTCAATACCACGTTCTTGTTTCATAGGTTTACCACAGATAGGACATAAATCGCCAGCAACAGCTTTCTTTAAATCACATACCTTACCAGTAAAATCTCTTCCATAATTTGCGTTTAACAAATGATAATTTAATTTATTTGCACCAATTACTAAATTCTTTGCTCTAGCAACCTCAACATCAACATAAATATCACATTTTAAACCATGAGGTCCACAGAATCCATGAACTGAACCTAAAGATAAAATTTCTTCATCTTTCGCTAATTCTAAATAGTTTTCGTTAGAATTTGATTCATTACATAATTTAATTTCATTAATTTCTCTATCGCCTCTTACAACAGCTGCGATTAATTTATTATTAACATAATCATGATAAATTATTGTCTTAGCAGTTTTCTTAGGATTGATTCCTAAGAAGCTTGAAATTTCTTCAATTGTTCTTTGATTTAAAGTTTCTTTTTCTTCTAAAGGTAACATTTCTACCTTTTCTTCATCAATTTCTTTAATAGATGCTTTTTCAACATCAGCTGCGTATCCACAGCTATCACAATAAACTATTTCAGATTCACCAACATCTGATAAAGCCATAAATTGATGAGAACCATTTCCACCAATATTACCTGTATCAGCTAATACTGCTTGATAATGTAATCCTAATCTTGAGAAAATATTAGAATATGTTTGATACATTACATCATAGCTTTTATTTAATCCTTCTTCATCCTTATCAAATGAATATGCATCCTTCATAATAAATTCTCTACCACGCATTAAACCAAATCTAGGTCTTAATTCATCACGATATTTTGTTTGAATTTGATACATATTAATTGGTAATTGCTTAGATGATTTAATTAAATCTCTAGCCATAGATGTAAATATTTCTTCATGAGTAGGTCCTAAACAGAACTCACGCTCATGTCTATCTTTAAATCTCATTAATTCAGGACCATATTTCATCCATCTACCTGATTCAACCCATAATTCCTTTGGTTGAATTGCAGAACAAGATATTTCAATAGCTCCTGATTTATCCATTTCTTCTCTTATAATATTTTCAACTTTCTTTAATGCTCTTAAGCCAAGCGGAAGATAATTATATACTCCTGCAACCTCATTTTTAATCATTCCAGCACGTAATAATAAAACATGTGAAGCAATCTTTGCTTCCTGTGGTGCTTCTTTTAATGTTGAAATTAACATTTTACTTGCTTTCATAAACATATCCTCCTTTTAAAAAATACGCACATATTATAGCACAATAAAAACTCCAATTCTATATTTATATTTTAATAATTAAAATATCAAGAATACGCTTTTATAAATCTTCTTTTGATATTTGCATTATATTTGTGTATAATATAAAGTAATAAAGAATTTTCTAAACTAAAATTAATAGGAGTTGTAGAACATGGACAAATTCAAAAGCAGGACCGAGATAGGCATTTTCGCACTCGGTGGTCTTGGTGAAGTTGGTAAAAACATGTACTGTATTGACTATTTAGAACAACTATTTATAGTCGATGCTGGTATTTTGTTCCCAGATGAACACCTTTTAGGTGTTGATTATGTCATCCAAGATCTTTCGTATTTAATTGAAAACCAACATAAAATAATGGGTCTTTTTATTACTCATGGTCATGAGGATCATATTGGTGGCATTCCTTTCTTACTAAAAAAAGTTAAAATACCTAAAATATACGCATCAGGAGTAACTGTAGATTTAATTGAAAATAAACTTGAAGAATACCCAGAGCTTTTAAATACTACTCAAATTGTAGAATTTAAAAGTCACTTTATATTTAAGTTTAAAGATGTTGAAGTATCATTTGTAAGAGTAAATCACTCTATTCCAGATTCTTTTGGTATTGTATTTAAGACAAGCTTAGGAACTATTATTCATACTGGAGATTTTAAAATAGATTTAACACCAGTAGGTCCAGGAGCTGAATATGATAAATTAGCTAGATTAGGTAGTGAAGGTGTATTATGCTTACTTGCTGACTCTACTAATGCTTTAAGAGAAGGCTTCACAGATAGTGAAAAGAAAATTGGTCAATCTATTAAAGAATTATTTTCTAAGATTGAACAAAGAATTATAGTTGCGACATTCGCTTCTAATATGTTTAGAGTCCAACAAATAATTGAAGCTTGTATTGAAACGAATAGAAAAGTTGCTATATTTGGTAGATCAATGGAAAAAACAATTGAAGTTGGCCAACAAGTAGGTTATATAAAAGCACCAAAGGGTACTATTATTGATTCTGAAGAAATTAATAATTATAAACCTAATGAATTATGCTTATTATGTACTGGTAGCCAAGGTGAACCTTTAGCAGCTTTATCAAGAGTTGCCAATGGCTCTCATAGAATTATTAAATTAATTCCATCAGATACAATTATTTTCTCTTCTTCTCCTATTCCAGGAAACCAAGAGGGAGTAAATAGAACAATTAACCTATTATTCAAAAAAGGCGCTAATGTTATCACTCACTCACCTATCGCAGATACTCATACAACAGGACATGCGTCTCAAGGTGAATTAAAATTAATGCTAACATTATTAAAGCCAAAATATTTTATGCCTATTCATGGTGAATATCGTATGCAAAGAGTACATGCAGATTTAGCTATAGAAACTGGAGTTAAACCAGAAAATACATTCGTATGTGAAAATGGTGATGTTTTAGCTATAAATGAGCATGGAGCAAGAATTGCTGGACATATTACTGCTGGTGATGTTTATATTGATGGAACTGGTATTGGAGATATATCAACTAATATAATTGGTGAAAGAAAATTATTATCTGATTTTGGTATGTTCTCTATCATAGTAACAATAGATACTAAGAATAAGACAATACCAATTGAACCTCAAATTGTTTCAAGAGGCTTCATCTATATGAAAGATAGCGAAATGTTAACAAAAGAATTCATTATGGTAGCGAAAAAATATCTAATGGATGAAATGGAAAAAGTTAAACAAGTTAATTTATTATCATTGAAGCGTGGTTTATCTGAAGAATTATCAAAAGTAATTCTAGAAAAGACAGATCGTAGACCAATGATAATACCTGTATTTATGGATGTAAATCCTCAATAAGATAAAAAAAGAGATGGCGACATCTCTTTTTTAAATTTATAATAATTTATCCTGTTTTGAATGCTTAAATCTAATGAATACAATTTTATTTTCACATATTTTATATACTAAAATATAATTATTTATAACAGCATGTCTTACTGATTCATCCCTTATAAAATAATATTTACAATCTGGATATGAATTAGGAAACATACATATATTTGCAATAGTTTTCTCTATTTCTTCCATTAGATCTCTAGCAGCTTTTTTATTATACAATTTATTTATTATATAATTTAAAGTTTCATCAATATCATTGATTACTAACTCTGTTAAATCATAGCTATAAGCCATACTTGTTTTTTAACTCCTTAATAGAACCTTTCCCATCTTTGATTTTTCCGTCTTCTATATTTGCAAGGCCAGCTAAAATTGATTCATACATTTCAATTCTTTCAAGTTTTTCTTCATATGTTTTAATACTCATAACAACCATATCTCCATAGCCATTTTTTGTTATGAAAATTGGCTCGTTAGATTCATTGCATAAATCTGAAATTTTATTTGTATCTCTTAAATCTTTAATTGGTAAAATTTGCATATCAATACCCTCTTTCTTGCATAATTATAGCATAATTATGTCTATTTAGCAACATGAGGATAATTTAAAGACAGAAACTATAATCTAAAATAGATATTTTTTATTTACACAGTTTGAACACATATTACATCTATTTTTAAATTTAATTCCGAAATATTCAGATATTTCTTTATGAATACATTTAGATGAAATACATAATTTAATCATTTTATCTAATTTATATCTTCTACTTTCCTTTATTCTTTTTAATTCTTTTGAATCCTTATTCATATCTTCAATATTATCAATAAAATAATTAATAGTTTTTATATCATTGATATTGAATAAGACAAGAGCTTCTCCTTTTTCGCCATCTCTTGATGCTCTACCTGTTTGTTGTGAAAAGTCTTCAATAGATTGTGGCAAATCATATTCAATAACATATCTAATGTCTGGAATATCAATACCCATACCAAAAGCATTTGTACAAACTATAATATCAACAAAATGATTTTTATATTGTTCTAATATCTTTTTCTTTTCTTTACTATCTAAGGCTCCATGATACATCAAACAATTGAAGCCTTTTTCTTTTAAATAATTATATACATATGTTACATGCTTAATTGTTAAGCAATAAATTAATATGTGAGTGTTTAATTTATTCTTTAAATAAAAGTATAAATCTCTATCCTTATCATTTGTTTTAACTATTTTATAAAATATATTTTCTCTATCACAGCCACATAAAATAATATTAGGATTTCTTAATTCTAATAACTTTTCTATTTTAATAATAGTATCATTAGTAGCCGTTGCTGTTAAAGCAAGCATTTTAGGCCTTTTAGGTAATAAATTAATAAATTTAGGTATCTCTCCTAAAGCTTCTCTAAAATCTTCACTCCATAATAATGTATGTGCTTCGTCACATACAAATAAAGATATCTCAATACTCTTCATTATATTAATAAATTTATTTGTTTTTAATCTTTCAGCTGAAACATATAATATTTTAACCTTACCACTTTTTATTTTTTGATATATTAATTCTTGTTCTAATTCTGTTTGTAAAGAATTAATATATTCAGCTTTAATTTGTTTATTTTTTAAATTAATAACCTGGTCTTGCATTAAAGCTATTAATGGTGATACTACTAATGTAATTCCAGGTAACATTAATGCAGGTAGTTGAAATGTTATAGATTTACCATATCCAGTTGGTAATAAACCAATTGTATCCTTATCATCTAATATAGAATTAATTATTTTCTCTTGTTCAATTTTTAATTTATCATAACCAAAATAATATTTTAATGTTTCATTTAAATTCATCCCTAAACCCCATCCATACAATTGACATTTAGTATGTATATGTTAAAATACACTTAGAAACGGGATAACTATAAGGTGGACAACATACGGACTTCCACGCTCATCGATTAGAGATTGCAGAAAGCGTCCGACTGCATATAGTTATCCTTTTTTTATTTTATTTTTATAAATCCTTTATAGCTTTTATCTAAAATTTTTTTCTAACTTCTATAATATTCTTCTCATTTAAATTCATATTAATCCCTCTAAACCAAAGTTCATAATAACATTAAAATACTATCATTTCAATAATAATTGATTTGAGAAAAATATTTTAATAAAGCCATTTTTTGAGAAAAATGGTGGAGTATGAACTCCATCATTAAAAACTTATCATACTCATTATATCAAAATTACATTAACAATAAAAAAGCTATAGATTTAAAAAACTGGAAATCACGTTTCCAGTTTTTATTTTACATCTTATTAATAATTAATTTACTTAAACTTGAATTGAAGGGGAGTTAGTTTCTTATGTTGTTATTAATCACTAATAAGAGTAAAAAACTTTTTTATAATATCTAACATTTCATTTGAAATAAAATGAGATATTTTTATTGCTTCAGACGAAGCCAAATCATTTGAAGCTCCCATTTTCTTAAAAGCTTCAGATAACATTATTTGTCTATTATATAAATCATTTGCTATATTTAAACCTTTTGGTGTCAAGAATATACTTTTTCTTTCACCATAAGTTATATATTCTTTTTCTTCTAGCCTTTTCAAAAAGGCTAAAACACTAGGCATTGAATAATTTAATTCTCTAGCAATATCAGTACATTTAACTAAAATCATTCTTTTCGATAAACTAAGTATTGCAGTTAAATATAAATATTCTGAATTAGTTAATTCCATTTATAATCACCTTGTTATATTTCTTCTATTTTATTTAAACTACAATCATAACCTAAAGATTTTATTGCATTAATAATTAAACCTAAATCTTTTCTATTTTCCATAATTATTATAGTTTCTTTTTTCTTATGGCTTGATTTTACTTTTTTTATTTTAGTAGTTTTTCTTACTATATCATGTACATGTGCTTCACACATTCCACACATCATACCATTAACATTTAAATAAATCTTTACCATACTACCATCCTATCCTAAAGCAATATCTAATACCATCATTAAAACGAAGCCAAAGGCTAAACCAATTGTCGCTAAATTAGAATGTTCTCCTTCGTTTGCTTCGGGTATTAATTCTTCTACAACAACATAAATCATCGCTCCAGCAGCAAATGCTAAAACAAATGGTAATATTGCTGAAACATAATATGTTAATAATATTGCAATTAAAGCTGCGATAGGTTCAACAACACCAGAAAAGAATCCATAAAGAAATGCTTTTAATTTTGAACAGCCTTCTTCTTTTAAAGGCATTGAAATAATAGCACCTTCTGGGAAGTTTTGTATAGCAATACCTATTGATAAGGCAAGCATTGCATGTTCATTAATATTTCCACTAATCATACCAGCTATAACTACACCAACAGCTAATCCTTCAGGAATATTATGTAATGTTACTGCTAAAAACATTTTAAATGTTTTGCTTAATTTATTCTTCTTTAGTCCTTCTTCTTGTTTATCAATATGAATATGAGGAATTAAATAATCAAGTAATAACAAGAATCCCATACCAACTAAAAAGCCAATCGCTGGTATTAACCATTTTTTATAATTATCATATGTATCAATCGCAGGCTCTAATAAACTCCAAATAGAGGCAGCTATCATAACACCAGATGCGAATCCTAATAATATCTTTTGTAATTTAGGATTAATATTATCTTTTAATAAAAATACCATCGCACTACCTAATGTAGTACCTAATAGTGGTATTAATAAACTAAGAATGAGCATCCATGACATAATAACACCTTCTTTTATAAGTTGTCATCCTTTAAAGCTAATGATAAATTTATTTTAGATATCTTAAAAGATTCGATAAAATATACTACTAAGAATGATAATATTCCTATACCAAATATAACAGGATATAAGTATGGAGCGATATAGAAATCTAACCAACCTTTCATTTCGTATCTTAATACTAAATCCCAAGCAATCTTAATAAAGAATTGAGCTATAAATGTAGATATAACAACTGATATTATTGTTATAATTCCAGTTGATATATTATATATTTTGTTAATATTAAATGTGTCATAACCAATTATTTTAAGCATTGATATTTGGCTTTGATTCTTTTCAATTACAATCTTAGCTAATAAGAATATTAATAATACAAATAGTATTACTGAAATAGATGTAAATAAAACAAATACTTTGCCCATTGAATCTGATAATTGATTACTAACAACAATTAAATCATCTAATGTTATTGTTTTATAAACATATTCATCAGATATATCTAATTTATTATCTGAAAAATATGATGTTAAATAACCTGAATCAAATGTATCCATAAAAAATTCTTTATCCATAAATACTATTAATGTTCCAGTTGTTTCATATACATCAGAAATATTTAATTCATATACATCATCTGAATATTTCTCTTCTAGTTTTATTGTATTATTAATTTTTAAATTGTATTTTGATTTTAAACCAGATGCTACGACAACCTTATTCTTCTCAATATTTAGATTCTTTAAATATTTTGAATTATCACCATATTTATCTAATCCAAAAATCATTATTTCATCATTTTTATATTCTAATGTTTTAACATATAATTTTTCACCATCTAAATCATCCATATCTATTTTTAGAATAGTTTGATATGGAGCTATTTGGCTTTTTATTACTTCATCTTTATAATGATCAAGTAATGGACTCATCATAAGACCAAATAATAAAATTATAGTTGCGAATAAAGTACCAAAAAATAATGCAATATATGTTCCTTTATTTTGTAGGATAACTCTAATTTGAAATCTTGAAATAAAATTAATCTTTTTATTTAATTTCATTACCTTCTTATTCTTTTTTATAATTAATTGATTTCTTAATAAATTTAAAGAAGGTAAGCTTATTGTTTTTAAAACAACTAATAAATTTATAATAAATACCATTAATATTGGTAATATTGTTGTAAATAATAATGCTTTAGCATTATAGAATGTTGAATAAACTGGAAGTGAATATGAATGATAATATAAACCTACAAGATATTCTTTTAATACTGTGTAAGCTAAAATGTTACCAAATACTCCTGCAAGCAATGTAATAACTGTTGGTAATATTAAATAACCAATTAATAATTCAAATTTGTTATATCCCATCGCTTTAAGTGTACCAATACTCTTAGCTTCGCTTTCAATCTGACTTTTAGTAGATAAAGCAAAAACAAATGCCAATCCAAAAACAATAATAGCTCCAAAGATAAGCATCATTGTTAAATCGCCCTCTAAATCACCAATTGCAAATTGAATAGCTTGATTATCCTCTTTAGCTAAGAAGCTATCTAGCATATTGCTATTTAATAATAATTTTTGATACAAATATTTAGATAGATCATTATTTTTATTATGTGCATCATCATTATTTAATCTTTCTTTAAATAAATATGCATATTCATATTTAATATGATCATTTGATATATTATTAAATTCATCACTATTAACTAATGCAATACTAAATTTATTTGCATCAAACATAGAATCTGTATTATTTTTGAATAATGTTGAATAATCAACTAAGGCTATTGAAGCTGAAATCTTATACTCTTTATTATTTATAATAATACTATCATCAACTTTAAGTTTATTATTTTCTAGATATAATCTATCTAATGCTATTTCATTAGAATTTGATGGTATATTACCTTTATGAATTGAATATTTATTAATATTCTCTCTATCTGAATCGTTATAAATTCTTATAGTATGATTATTTGATGATGTTTCATCCTTATAATTAATACCATAAATTGAAATATCATTTTCTTTTTCAATTTCATTTATTAAATCAGTATTTAATTCATTTAATGTAATAAAATGACCATCCTCTAATACATATTTATCTACACCCTCATAATATGTTTTTATCATTGAATCATTGCCAATCATGTAACCACTACATAAAGCAATAGGTAATGATAAGAATAAAAACATTATTATATACTTAACAATATCCTTTAAAAATTCTCTAGGCAATCTTTTAAAAAGTGGATTTCTCATAAATCTAAATCACTTGCCTTTATTATATTATTATTTTTTTCATTAGATATTATTTGTCCATCTTTAAGTCTAATAATTGTATCAGCCATTTTAGCAATGTTTTCATTATGAGTTACCATAATAATAGATGTATTATAAGTATCTTTAACTTTTTCAATTAATTCTAATATTTGTTTAGATGTATCAGAATCTAACGCACCTGTTGGTTCATCACATAATAATAGATTAGGATTTTTTACAATTGCACGACCAATAGATGTTCTTTGTTGCTGACCACCTGATAATTGAGCTGGGATCTTATTTTCATGCTTTTTTAAACCTAATACATCAATTAATTGTTCTATATCTAAATGATTTTTAGATAAATAAGCACCAACCTCAATATTTTCTCTTACAGTTAAATTAGGAATTAAATTATAGCTTTGAAACACATAGCCTAGATTTTTTCTTCTATAAGCTATTCTATTCTTCTCAGACATCTCTTCGATGAATTCACCATTTATTCCAACTCGTCCTTCATCTAAAGTATCAATTCCACCTATTATGTTCAATAGAGTAGATTTACCAGAACCAGATGGTCCCAATAATACAACCATTTCTCCTTTTTCAACTTTAAAAGAAATTCCTTTTAGAGCATAGTAGCTATTTTCTCCACTACCATATGTTTTTTTGATATTATCAATTTCAATAAACAATATAATCATCTCCCAAAATAATTATACACTCAGTTGAATAATTGTTCAACTATTTAATTATCTTTTAAACTAAAAAGCCTTTTAAGGCCTTTTTATTATTTTAAAGAATCAATGAAATTAGCATATTCTCCATCATCAATAGCGTTACTATCGCCATTAACGATTAAGCCTTCATTTAAAAGATTACATCCATAACCCTTTACTTCGTCACACCAATTTCTCATCCATTCACCATCACCCCAGCCATATGAACCGAATAAAGCGATGTTCTTAGATCCTGCACTTGCAATGAATGAATCAAAGAAAGGTCTAAATTCACTATCTTCTAATTCTTCTGCACCCATCGCAGGACAACCTAAAATTATTGTGTCATATTTTAATATGTCATCAACATTAGCTTCGCTAACATTGAACATATCACAATTTAAATCATTTTTTATTTTATTAGCAATATCTTCTGTATTGCCTGTACCACTCCAAAAAACTATTACTTGACTCATTTATATATACCTCCCTTATCTCATAAAGTTCTCTATTGGATATCCTTTATTTATTAGATTGATTACGCAATTTCTACATTTTGTATATTTATTGAATATTTCTAGTTTTTCATTTAGTTTTGAATAAACCTTCCAATATCCAACATATATGCATTTATCACCATCTACGAATGATTTAATATCATCTAAATCATATCCTAAGAAAACACCTATTTCATGAGGGAAATCTTTATCTAATAATCTTAATTTTAAATCTTCAAGCATATTATCAATTGATGATGTGTCATATCCTATGTTTTTAAGATAATCGACACATTCATCATTTAATAATAATTTTTCAAAAACATTTTTTCTATAAACTAAAATTAATACTTTAGAATCTGTTTTCTTTAAAATATAAAAACGTAATTTTGGATAAGCTTTATTTAATTCTTCTATTTCTTTATATATTGATTCATTATAATCAATACATATTAAATTTGATGCTTTAATTCCACATATAGCAGGTGAGGAATGTATAGCTAATAATCTCTCTAATGTTTTACTCATAAGATTTAACTCCTAATCTTAATCATTTTTATGTTTTTCAAAATACTTTTTTAAATCCTTCTTTGCATTTTTCATTTTACAATTAGCACATTCTCCAGTTGGAAGTCCCTTTACTCTTTTATAGATATAAATGCCTAAAATTGTTAAAACAAATGCTGGAGCTAGGATGATTACAATTATTTCAATAGGTTGCATTAAGCTTGTACCGGATGACGTTTATTGTTTAAGTATATTAAAGCAATAGCTCCGGCAATTAAAGCTGCAAAAATTGCAACTGGCCAAATGAATGTACCAATTAAATAAATCATTGAAGATACTGCAAATGATGTTGCTAACCAGAATAATAATGTTCTTCTGAATGATTTAGATGATAATTCTGCTTTTGCTGTAGCAACTGCAGCGAAGCAAGGAATTGTTAACATATTGAATGCAATAAATGCAATTAAACCAGCAATATTGATGTTTGTTGCCTTTATTGTTGCATTAGCTGCATTAACACCATCTTCATCTAATGCGATGTTATATAATGTTAAATATGATTCTACTTTTTCATCATCTGTTGAGGCAGCCTCTATTTCAGCTTTTGATGAAGCTTGACTTAATACTTGGAATGTTGCGATAACATTTTCTTTTGCAATTAAACCAGTTACAGCTGAAACTGGGAAAATCCAACCAGATTCACTCAATTGAGAACCGAATCCAAGTGGAGTGAATATTGGTGTTAAAGCCATACCAAAATGAGCTAAAATTGAATCATTTTGATCTTTATAATCATCTGCACTAATTTCTTCAACATATGAATCATATGAAGCTAATAATACAGGTTTTAAGATTGTTTCTTTAAATTCTTCTTGATCAGCTTCTTCTAATTCATCATAATAAGCTAATACATCTGCAAATCCAATTGCTAATTCTCCTTCTTCATCGAATGCTTCTAAATCTTCTTCTAATTCTAAAGCAATTTTATAATCTTCATCATCAGAAGCTAATGCCTCAAATTGTTCGTCAGCAATTCCATTAGGATCTGATTGTTCAATATATCTTAAATTAGCTGTAAATGATTGTAAGAACCAAATAACAATTGTTGAAGCTAAGATAATTGTAAATGCTTTTTTAACGAAATGTTTTAATTTATCCCATAAATGGATCATTAATGGTTTGAAACCAGGAGCACGATATGGTGGTAATTCCATAATAAATGGTGCGACTTTTCCACGCATTGAAGTATTTCTCATGATTAATATTGCTAAAATAGCAACAATAATACCTAATAAATACATTGAATAAGTAATTACATCAGCGTTACCTACACCAAAATAAGAAACAATACCACCAGCAATTGCTGTTAAAATAGGTAATTTAGCTCCACATGAGAAGAATGGAATAACTCTGATTGTAGCAATTCTTTCCTTTTCATCAGCTAATGTTCTTGTATTAATCATAGCTGGAATTGAACAACCAAAGCCCATAATCATAGGCATGAATGCTCGACCAGATATACCGAATCTACGAAAAATTCTATCCATGATAAATGCAATACGTGCCATATATCCTGAATCTTCTAATAATGAGAAGAATAGGAATAATAACAAGATTTGTGGTAAGAATGATAATACTGCAAATACACCAGCTAAAATACCATCAACAATCAAACCAGAAACCCAAGGAGCCGCACCGGACAACCATCCAGCAACAACTGATGAGAACCAATCAGTAATACCAATAACCAAGCTTTGTAATATTACACCTGGGGAATTGATTCCACCTTCATGCCAGAATAATCCAGCAAAGAATTCAGAATCTGCAAAACAGTCAGTTTTAATTAATCCACCTAACCAGAAAATGTTATCTGAGAATGTTAAGTGGAAAATTAAGAATAAAATAACTAAGAAAATAGGAATACCAGCCCATCTGTTAGTTAATACTCTATCAATTTTATCTGACATTGTAACTTTTACTTTTTCTTCTTTTTCTTCATTAACAGATGAAGTCTTAATATTACCAAATTCTTTTGATATAAATTTATATCTTGAATCAGCAACTATAGCTTCAAAATCAGAACCAAATGTTTCATCATTAAATGTAGCCTTAAATTCATCAACAATGTGAACCAATTGAGGATGATCCTTAGTTTCTAATTCATCAGATTCAACTAATTTAATTGCATGGAATAATGGATTTTTAACTTCAATTGCTTCAAAAGCAATTCTACAATCGTTAATTAAATGAATTAAGTTAGAATCCTCTAGAACAGTATGAGCCTTTCTACCTAATTTAGCAGCTTCATATCCTTTTTCCATTAATTCTTGAATATTATTCTCTTTTAAAGCTGAAATAGGTACAACAGGGACACCTAATTTCTTCGCTAATGCTTTTGCATCAATTGATTCATTATTCTTTTCAATAACATCAATCATATTTAATGCAACAACAACAGGTACATCAATTTCTAGTAATTGTGTAGTTAAATATAAGTTTCTTTCTAGGTTTGTTGCATCAACGATATTGATGATACAATCTGGATTTTCATTTAAAATGTAATTTCTAGAAATTACTTCTTCTGGTGTATATGGAGATAAAGAATAAATACCTGGCAAATCAATTATATTGATGTGTTCTTCAAGTTTCTTATAAACTCCTTCTTTTTTATCTACTGTAACACCTGGCCAGTTACCAACATGTGCTGTTGAACCAGTCAATGAGTTAAATAATGTTGTTTTACCGGAATTGGGATTACCAGCTAAGGCAAATTTAAACATTACTTTCTTCCTCCTTTATTTCCATTTCAACAAGTTGGGCTTCATCTTTTCTTAATGTTAATTCATATCCACGAATAGTTACTTCAATTGGATCACCAAGTGGAGCTTTTTTTCTCATGACTACATTAGCTCCTGGTGTGACACCCATATCAAAGAGTCTTCTTCTTACTCTTCCTTCACCATTCACAGTTTTGATAACACCTTCTTGACCAACTTTAAAATCTTTTAGTAATACAATCAACTTAATCCCTCCTAATCATGCTACTAAAATGTGTCTTGAAATTTCTCCGTCAAGAGCAAGTCTTCCTTCTTTAACTTGACAAATAGTGCTTCCGTGCTGCCTAGATATAATCATTATTTTACTATTAATTGTTATACCTAAGCTTTCTAAATGCCTTTTAGTTTTATCATCAACTAATATTTTCATTATTGTTAGTTCTACGTTCATTGGCGCTAAAATTAATGGCATAATTTACACTTCCTTTGTTAGTTAGTTCTAACTAACTGATATTATTATAATACTCGAAAATATAGATGTCAACATAAAAGTTAGTTTTGTCTAACTTTATTAAAAATAAACAGGTGATAAACTATCACCCGTCTTATTTATTATTAAATTTTCCAGCTTACAGCTTCTTTTCTTTCTGTGACAAACTTCTTATAAATACCATCCATTCCTCGTATTTTTTCTTATTTATTATTCTAATTAGTAAATATGAGCTCATAACTAATTCCTCCTCAAATTTTTATAAAATAAATGTAAACTAATCTTTTAATTCATTTTCTAACTCTTCAATAGTAGGCAAGCTTCCTTTAAAATCTTCTGGAATAAACTTTTCAAGTTCAAATGATGAAACACCAACAGGTATATTGTAATTTTCGAGTGAATACTTAACTACTACTTCATCTTTATTTTTACAAATTAACAATCCTATTGTGTCATTATCTCTATCACCTTTTAATAGGTGATTAACAGATGCAACATAAGCTCCTAACTGACCAACATCCTCTGGTTTAAATTTTCTATTTTTAACCTCTATTACTACATAGGCATGAATTTTTATATTATAAAATAACAAGTCTGTATATAATTCTGTTTGACCTACTAATAATCTTTTTTCTCTTCCTACAAACGCAAATCCATTCCCAAGTTCAAGCATAAATTTTTGGATGTTATCTATTAATGCATCCTTCAATTCTTTTTCATCATAATTTTTTCTAATTGAAATAAAGTCAAAATTATAAGGATCTTTTATAATCTGTTGTGCTAAATCACTATCATCTTCAGGTAGTTGATTATTAAAATTGGTAATGGCTTTACCTTCTCTTTTATATAAATTAGTATCCAAAAAATTTAATAGAACATCTCTAGACCAATTGTTTTTATGAACTTCATTAACAAAGAATAAAGCTTCATCAACATTTTTACACTTATCTATTATGTATCTGTGATGACCCCAAGGAATTGAAAACAATTCTTCCACAAGTTGTGGAAATATTTGTATTTTATCTTTATACAAAAAATAAAATCTTTCCATATATCTTATATTTACTGGAGACAGTCCTGTAACATTAGGCAAATTTTTAATTAATTCTTTGCTAAATTATCATAAAATTTACTTACATATTCAGCTTAAAAAGATGTATATGAAATCTCTTTTCCTAGTTCAAAATAAAATGATAACATTTCACTAT
>ODAI012428591.1_pt1 | contig 18147 bp, 13 predicted proteins | sample 1539321 | NCBI WGS metagenome assembly ODAI01 (sample SAMN02144231, study PRJEB22623) | gut metagenome | biome: sheep rumen | host: Ovis aries | place: New Zealand | reverse complement strand
TCCCCTCAACGTCTCGCGCCCCTATCTGCAGAGCGACCGTGAGGTGAAGAAGATCTCCACCTACATCACCAAGAAGGTGGCCGACCGCCTCAGCTCTATCTTCAAGGAAAACCGAAAGGAGTACGAAGAGAAGTGGGACGACCTGAAGCTCTTCATCAACTACGGCATCCTCGCCGAAGAAGGCTTCTACGACCGTGCCAAGGACTTCGCACTGATGAAGGACACTGAGGGCAAGTACTTCACCTTCGACGAGTACCGTAAGCTCATCGAGGCATCGCAGAAGGACAAGGACGACACTCTCGTCTACCTCTACGCCACCGACCGCGACGAGCAGTACTCCTACATCAAGGCCGCACAGGACAAGGGATACTCCGTGCTGCTGCTCGACGGACAGCTCGACGTGCCCACCATCCAGACGCTGGAACAGAAGTTCGAGAAGAGCCGATTCACACGTGTCGACGCCGACATCATCGACCGGCTCATCGTCAAGAGCGACGCCCCGAAGTCTGACCTCTCCGACGAAGAGCGTGACAATTTGTCAGCCGTCTTCCGTACACAGATGCCCAAGCTCGACAAGGCCGAGTTCATGGTCCAGGTCGATGCCCTCGGCGCTGGAGCACGTCCTGTCGTCATCACCCAGAACGAGTACATGCGCCGCATGAAGGACATGAGTCGATTCCAGCAGGGCATGGGATTCTACGGACAGATGCCCGACTCCTACACAATGGTGCTCAACGCCGACCACCCGCTGGTGCGTCGCGTGCTCGACGAGAGCAAGGCGGCCACCGAGGAGGCTCTGAAGCCCATCGTCAGCGAACTGAAGGGACAGGAGGCCCGTCTGGCCGCCATCCGACAGCAGCAGGACAAGAAGAAGTGGGACGAGATCACCCAGGAGGAGAAAGACCAGAAGGCTGAGGCCGAGAAGGCCGTCCAGGAACAGAAGGACAAGCGGCAGGCCGTCATCGCCGACTATGCCAAGGACAACTCTATCGTCCACCAGCTCATCGACCTGGCGCTCCTGCAGAACGGCATGCTCCGTGGCGAGGCCCTCGACCGCTTCCTCAAGCGCTCTGTAGACCTCATCAAATAACTCATAACCCCAATACACCAATGAGGGCCTGCAGCATCTGCAAGCCCTCATTTTTTTTATTTCTCAAACTCTCAATCCTTTACTCACTGCTTCCCTAGTGGTACACGGAAGCCTCTAAAGTGGGAATCTACAGGCATTAAAGTGGGAGTTTAGTGCCTTTGAACTGGTTTGCGCCTATAGGCATCATTATTTGCGGCCCGGGGCGCAAATGTTTGTGCCCGTAGGGGAAAATATTTGTGGCTATAGGCAAAATCTAAATTCTCTCAGCTGCAAGTGTCGGCGAACTTTAACTCCGGACCTGACCCCGGTGAGCGGTGGAAGTTCCGCATTTCGTCGTTTTCTGGTCTTTTTCAAAGCTTTTTTGTGAAAAATTCATAAATATAATGGGGGGATCTTGACTCTCCCCTTAGTGGAGGTATTATATTTGCAGTCGAGAAAAATGATGAAAGGATTATACTATGCCAAAGAAGATCAGATTGACCATCGGAGAATTCTCAAAGTTCTGCCGAGTAACGATTAAGACCTTACGCCACTACGATAAGATGGGGCTGTTGGCACCTAAGGAGGTGGACGAGTGGACTCACTACCGCTACTACCACGTTTCGCAAATGCAACAACTAAATGCTATCCTGAGATTGAAGAATCTCGGATTCTCGCTTGAAGAGATACGCGAGTTGTTGGACGAAGGTACTCACACTCCAACCATCCCACAAATCGAAGAAAAGAAAAAGGCGACAGAACAGCAAATTGAAGCACTGAAGGCAAAACGAGCCGAACTGCAGCGATTGGGTGATTCTATCATGCATATCAGCAATATGGAACGCATCTCTATCCAGAGATTGCCAGCTATTATCGTTGCCTCTCATCGCCGGATGCTTAAACGAAGAGAAGACCTGATACCTCTCTTTAACAACGTCATCAACCCTGAGATCCAGCGCATTGGATGCGTACGAACACTGCCTATCTATGGCTTCACGATGGAACACGAGCCTGAGTATAAGACTGAGGACATCGATACCGAATACTGCCTGCAGGTGGAGGCAATGTATGACGACACTGATATCATCAAGTTTAAGCAGTTACCAGAAGTGCCGAAGGCTGTGTGCCTGAAGCATACAGGAACATACGAAACGATCAACGAATCGTTTGCCGAGGTCATGCACTACATTGAGACCAACGGTTACAAGATAGTCGGATTGTACCGCATACAGTTCGAGGAAGGTCAGCACAACCAGAAAGATCCAGATAAATATATCACTATCATACAAGTTCCCGTAACAAAAAATGTACTCCAGACCCCACTTCTCAATGAAACCGATTATCAATAGCACAGAACTAATAGCTGCCTGCGGACTCTATTGCGGAGCCTGCAAGAAATATCAGAAAGACAAATGTCCTGGATGCAGTAAGAACAGGACGGCCACATGGTGCAACATCCGCAGATGCTGTTGGAAGAATGGATATAACACCTGTGCGGAATGCGAAGCAGATTCCAGTAAGTGCAAGTATCACAATACATTCATGGGCAAGCTGTGTTCGATCATCTTCAACAGCGACCGCCCCGCCTGTATCCGCTATATCCGGAAAAACGGCGAGGAGGCCTATGCTGAAAGGATGTCATGGGAAGAACTGATGACCATCAGGAGGCGTTAGTTTTCTTCGCCGCCTCCGGCGTTGTCACCCCCCTGGCCGAAGTTTCCTCCTCCTCGGCGATTACCTCGGCCGCCCCGATTACCTCGGCCACGCCCAAAGCCTCCACCACGACGGAATCCCTGTCCGTTGCCGAAACTGGGGAATTCTGCATCTGGCTGCTTGCCTATATCGATAAGCAATTTGAAAAGCGCACGCCTACGTTGTGACCATGTAGGGAAGTCATCAGCCTGCAATGTGTTAACCTTAAATCCTGGCATCTGTGGCCGTCCCTGCATAAAGTCCATTCTGCTGGTGGTGATGATGCACGGCTTGGTCTTGCCGTCGGCAATGAGACGATCGGCAATGGCATCGGCACCGCCTATCTTGAACCAGTCTTCCATCGTACCACCGGCTTCCGGCACCAGTCGTATCATAACCGGCATCTTCGGCTCTTCAGGCTGAGGTGACATATACCATGCCTCGCTACGTTCCAGGTCATAGCTGACGCGCCCATGAGGAATATCACCCATCGATGCAAAATTGAAAGGTGAGTGGGGATTGTCGGCAATGCTGAACTTGAAACCGCTTGAGGGCAGGATGTACATGTTCTGAGGATCAGTGACATAGGTGCTGTCCATCAGGAAGCAGTACTCGAATGTCTCATACAGATAGCCGGAAAGCGTCACACTCCATACACCATCAGAATCGCGCTCCATCGGCAATGCGTCCGGAAGCATCTCACAGGCAAGCTTCACGCTGTCAGCCTCTGGAGCCTTGAAGCGGAACGTGATGCCCTCCTCACCGTATTCGGGCGAGATGATTGGCTTGGGGAAGAGGCGAGCCATCACCCCTGGCGTAAACTGCTGTTCTTTTCCCGTGGCAGCAGGAGCTGGCTGGCCAGCCTCCATCGCAGCCTTGGAAGCTTTCTTGTTGAAGAGCAGTCGCAGCGTCTTATCGAGGAAATAGCGCGCATTCATCCACGTATGTCCGAACTTGTCGGTGGTGAGCTCTTTCACGGTTCGGATGCCTTTCTTGTCGAGGAACTCCATATAGTCGCGGGCTGTGCCATAGAGGAAATCATCTGTACCCACGCCAAGCCAGAAGAGATTAATCTTGGAGTTGGTATCTTTGGCATTGTCATAGACGCCAGGAATGTCGGTAGATGTAAACGAGCTGTAGCTGCACAGATAGGAGAACTTATCGAGATGGCTCAGGCCGTTGAACAGTGCCTGATTACCACCACGCGAGAAACCTCCGATGGCCCGATGGTCTGGATCGTTAATGGTACGGTAGTTGGCCTCAACGTATGGCATCAGGTCGTTGATCAGGTCTTGGCTGAAGACATCTCCTCCAAATCGGGTCTGAGGCATATTCTGGCTTTCCGGTTGTTTAACAAGCAGCTTGCTGGGATTGCCGTATGGCAGCACGACAATCATCTCCCGGGCTGCATCTTCGGCCAGGAGATTATCGAGAATGTAGTTCACACGGCCAACCTTATAATACACCTCCTCGGTATCGGTGGTGCCGCTGATGAGATAGAACACAGGATAGTCCTTATCGTGGTCACGCATATAGCCAGGCGGCAGATAGACGATGGCATTGTTGGTGCCTCCGAGGCTTTTCGAATAGTAGTGTATGTACTCCATACGTCCGTGGGGCACATTCTTGATGTCGCTAACCATCGGAGCGCTGGGATTCTTGATCTCCAGAAGACTGTTCTTGAAGCCTTCGTTTGGGAAATATTGCGGGTTCATCGGGTCCATGATGCTCACGCCGTCGACCACGAAACAATAGGGATACAAGTCTGGGGCTGCCGGACCCAGAGTGGCTGTCCACACCCCATCCGCATCGCGCTGCATCGGTTTCCTGCCAGCGAACTGTACATCGACCTGCACATTCGTCGCATGTTTGTTCCAATAGCGGAAAGTGACAGTTCCGTCGGCATTACAGACTGTTGACTGTTGCTCCTCTGATGGCTGTGCCCAGCATCCTATTACAACGGCAAGGAGTGAGACCATCGTGAAAATCCTGAAGTTCCTCATAATCCTATAGGTTTTTAATTGTTAGAAAAGACATGGCAAATATAAGAATAAAAACCGAATCCACCAAGAAAAGTGTCAAATTTCTGACAAAAGGCATGCAAAATGGCATCTTGAAGTAAGCAGAAGCAGGGTTACCGGCTGAAGACAAGTTTGCCCGGAGCAAAGTAGGAGTTTGCTCCGGGCAAAGTCTGGGTTTGCTCCGAGGAAAGTCTGAGAGATCAGCTGAGCTTGTGGATAACAAGTCCCGAACGCAATTTCGGTTCAAACCAAGTTGCCTTCGGAGGCATGATTTTACCTGAGTCGGCAATATCCATGATCTGCTGCATCGACACAGGGTAGAGTGCCAGTGCGGCACGCATCTCACCTGAGTCCACACGGCGCTTCAGCTCACCGAGTCCACGCAGACCTCCCACGAAGTCAATGCGCTGCGAAGAACGCAGGTCGCCAATGTTCAGGATCTCATCAAGAATCAGACGGCTGGAGATATCAACATCGAGCACGCCGATGGGGTCATTGTTGTCGTAAGTGCCGGGCTTGGCCTTCAGGCTGAACCAGTGCTGGTCCAGATAGAGAGAGAACTCGTGCAGCTGCTGTGGCTTGTAGATTTCGGTTCCCTTGTCTTCCACTTCGAAGTTCACCTGCAGAGCAGCCAGGAATTCTTCGGACGACATGCCGTTGAGGTCTTTGACCACGCGATTGTAATCGAGGATGGTCAGCTGGGATGCCTGGAAGCAGACGGCCATGAAATAGTTATACTCCTCATCGCCCCGATGGTTGGGATTCTGCTTCTGTTTCTCTGCTCCGACGAGTGCTGCCGCTGCTGAACGATGGTGCCCGTCGGCGATATACAATGAAGGCATCTTCCGGAACTCTTCAGTGATGGTCTGCATGTCCTGCTCGTCTGAGATTACCCAGAACTGATGGCGGAACCCATCGATAGGCGCGATGAAGTCATACTCGGGCTCGGTGGCAGCATAGCGCATCAGCAGTTCGTTGAGCACCTGGTTGTCGGGATAAGCGAAGAAAACGGGCTCGATATTGGCATTATTTACCCTGACGTGCTTCATGCGGTCTTCTTCCTTATCGCGACGGGTCAGCTCATGCTTCTTGATGCGCCCGGCCATATAGTCGTCGGTATGGGCACATACCACCAGTCCGTACTGCGTCTTGCCGTTCATCGTCTGGGCATAGATATAATAATGTTCGTCAGCGTCCTGAACGAGCCATCCCTTATCCTGAAACTTCTGGAAGTTCTCGGCAGCCTTCTCGTAGACACGAGGGTCATACTCAGAGGTACCTACGGGGAAATCAATCTCGGGCTTGATGATATGATACAGACTCTTCTCATTGTCACCGGCCTCAGCACGTGCCTCTTCAGAGTCGAGCACGTCGTAAGGGCGGCTTTCTACCTGCTCAACCAAATCTTTTGGTGGGCGGATTCCCTTGAATGGTTTTACGATTGCCATGATTACAGATACTGCTTAATTTTCTCAATCATCTCTGCATATTCTGCATCAGAGAGGTATACCTTGCCAGGATTCATCTGGAACGTGCCACCGTAATCGGGGCCATCAACGTATTTGGGAGCCAGATGGAAGTGCAGGTGCGAGAGCTTGTCGCTATAGGCACCGTAGTTGATCTTCTCGGGATTGAAAGCCTTCTGCATGGCTCTCGTCACTCGAGCCACATCGGCCATGAAGGCATTGCGGTCTTCGTCAGAGAGTTCATTAAGATCGTTTACATGGTCTTTATAAGCCACGAGACAACGGCCACGATAGGTTTGCTCCTTAAACAGGAAAGCGCGTGACACCGACAGCTGACAGATCTCTATCATCAGGTCGTGGAGTGTCTGATTATTGGTGCAGTAAAGGCACTGCTTGGGATCACTTTGCATAATTATTGTTTTATAGGGTTGTTCTCTTCAAATATCTGCATACGCTCTTCGAGCATATCGTACTGATGTTCTTCGATGAAAGAAGTGCAGACGCGCAGTCCTTCCTGCTCAGAGCCACAGGTTATGAGGCAGATGGCCGAAACGCCATAGTACATCAGTTCGTGGGCCAGTTGTCCACTGGTCATGCCAGGATAGCCTATTGTGAAATAGAATCCGTCTGCTATCGGTTCATCGAGGTCCTTGTCGTAGACCACATAGAAATTGTGACGGCAGAATATCTCCTTCAACTTAAGGGCCCGTTCTCCATAGACACTGATCTCCTTGCGGAAGTCATAGTGTCCCTCATAGGCAGCCTTCAGCATGGCAGCCATGGCGAACTGCGCACTATGGCTGGTGCCGGAGGAAAGAGCATAGAGCATACGAGTGGAGAATACCAAACCGAAGGGAAGACCTTCATAGCGATTGGCCAGATCCGTGAAGTGGCGATGGAACAGCTTATCGGAAATACAGGTTACACCGATACGTTCACCAGCATAACTGAAAGCCTTGGAGCCACTGATAAGCAGCATATAGTTGTCGGTATAGCGGGCAACGGTGGCCTGATATGGGGGTTCGAAGGGGGTACTGAGGTTCTTACGGAAGTCCATGGCAAAATAGGCCAGGTCTTCCATCACAATCGTGTCGTACTTGGTTGCCAGTTCCCCTATCACCTTTAGTTCCTCTTCACGGAGGCAAATCCAGGAAGGATTGTTAGGATTACTGTAAACGATGGCACAAATATTGCCCTTCGAAAGATAGCTCTCCAATTTGGGGCCTAATTTCTCACCGCGGAAGTCATAGACGTCAAACGTCTCATACTTCACGCCCATCACTTGCAGCTGCATCTTCTGGACGGGGAAGCCCGGGTCGATGAAGAGTACTGTATCTTTCTGCCTATCGCATTGGGAGCAGGTGAGAAACGAAGCAAACGTTCCCTGCATCGACCCCGTTACAGGCACACAGCCCTCAGGCTGGATGTCAACTCCGATAAAAGCCTTCACGAACTGCGAGGCTGCCTGTTTCAGGACTGGTGCTCCTTGAATGTCGGGGTATGAGTGGGCAATACCATCCTGAAGGGCCTTGATCTGAGCATCGACACCTACCTGGGCAGCAGGCAGTCCGGGGATGCCCATCTCCATCTTGATGAACTCTACCCCACTCTCCTGCTCGGCCTTGGCTGCCACTTGCTTCACTTCGCGAATCGTAGCCTTGGCAAAATCTTGGATGCCAAGCTGAGCAACGAGGCCGTCTACTATTTCTCTCTTTATCGGAGTGTTCATTTCTGAGCCTCCCTTCCTATGGCCAGTGCCTTGATGTTAGCCTCTACGATAGCTTCACCCTTGCGACCGAAAACACGGCGAATGGCATCTTCCAACTTGTCGTACTCAATGCCCAATGCCTTCTGTGCAGCACCCAGCAGAATCACATTGGCAGAACGGGGCACACCATTATCCTTGGCAGCCTGTTCTATATCCAAAACGATGACATTCTTAACCGCAGCAAGATCAGCCTTAATCTTCTCTATATCAGGATAATTCGGGATATTGACGAAAGGAGCGCTCGAAGTGATGATCCAGCCGTCTTTCGAAAGGAAAGGCAGATAGCGGAGAGCCTCCATCGGTTCCATTGAGATAATCACGTCAGCACTGCCGAGAGCGATCAGATCGCTGCTGATAGGATTGCTGGAGATTCGCAGGTTGGACTGAACGTCACCACCACGCTGTGACATACCGTGCACCTCTGCTTGCTTGATATAGAGATTCTCCTTCATGGCAGCCTCGCCAATGATGGTCGCGATAGAAAGGATACCCTGTCCTCCTACGCCGCATAAGATAATATCTGTTTTCATACTGTTCACTTTTTCACTATTCACAATTCATTTCTTCTCGGCAGCCTTCTTTTGCTTCAGGTGACGCTGAAGGGTCTGCATGCACTCACGACGAGGAATGATGACACTGACGCCGTGATAGTTGATCTCTTCACGGATAGCAGCAGTGATCTCCGGCATATTCTTGGGAATCGGGTTCACTACTTTCAGATGATCCTCTGAGAGTCCAAGGCCTTTGCAGATAGCCTCAAACTTATTGGTTCCGGCAGAATCCTGCCCGCCAGTCATGGCCGTTGTCAAGTTGTCGCTGATGATTACGGTGATGTCGGCATTCTCATTGATGGCATCGAGAAGTCCTGTCATACCACTATGCGTGAACGTGGAATCGCCGATGATAGCAACGGCAGGCCATTGTCCGGCATCAGCCGCGCCTTTGGCCATAGTGATGGATGCTCCCATATCTACGCAAGAATGGATGGCCTTGTATGGAGGCAGGAAACCCAGCGTATAGCAACCGATATCGCCAAACACACGGGCATTGGGATATTCGCGGAGTACTTCGTTGAGGGCTGTATAGACATCGCGGTGTCCGCATCCCTGACAGAGTGCTGGCGGACGTGGAGTGACATCTTCACAAGGAGCATAATTCTCTTTGCTCTCGATGCCAAGGGCATTCTTCAGGAAATCGGGATTGAGCTCACCAGTACGGGGCAGTTCACCTGTGAGACGACCCTTGATGATCGCATTGCCGGGCATCACGCCTCTTACCTGATCCTCGATGAAGGGCTGGCCTTCTTCGGCTATCAGCACATACTCACAGTCATCAGTCATGCGACGGATAAGTTTCTTGGGAATCGGATACTGCGAAATCTTCAGCACGGGATATGGACAGCCGTCAGGATAGCACTCCATCAGATAGTTATAGGCAATGCCACTGGCAATGATTCCCAACTTATGGTCGTTGGCATCAATATACTTATTATACTCACTGTCAACAGCCATCTGCTCAAGAACGGGCTGCTGGCCCGTAACCACCACATTACGCTTACGGGCAAATGCCGGGAGCAGAACCCAGTTGCTTGCCTGAGCATTATAATTGAGGGCATTCTGTTCACGCGGCGTATCCTTCACTTCCACAACAGCACGGGAGTGGGCCATTCGTGTGGTAACACGCATCAGAACGGGAAGGCTCATCTTCTCTGAAAGATCAAATGCCTTCTCCATCATATCATAAGCTTCCTGCTGACTGCTTGGCTCAAGTGTGGGAATCATCGCAAATTTACCATAGAAACGGCTGTCTTGCTCATCCTGCGACGAATGCATCGAAGGATCATCGGCCACCAGCACTATCAGACCTCCGTTAGTACCGGTCATTGCAGAGTTGACAAAAGGGTCTGCACAAACGTTCAGACCCACATGCTTCATGCAAACTAATGCACGCTTGCCCATATATGACATGCCAAGCGCAGCCTCCATGGCCGTCTTCTCGTTTGTAGACCAACGGCTGTGAATGCCGCGTTCCTTGGCTAACTTCGAGTCCTGAATATACTCGGTAATTTCGGTAGAAGGAGTACCGGGATAGGCGTAGACACCGCTAAGCCCTGCATCGATGGCACCTTGGGCAATAGCCTCGTCTCCCAATAAAAGTTTCTTCATATACTTTCTATTATTTATGATTTACGTTTTATCGCGCAAAGATACAACTTTTCAATCGAATAAACAAAAAAAAGCGGCTGAATTTGCATTCAACCGCATTTATATTCAAGTTACATTCTAAAAAGTGTATCCGAGAGTCAAAAGCACCTGATGGCGCTTGTTGCTTACATCGGCAGCCTGTACTTTGGCCGCCTGGTCAAGATCGGGCTGGAAGGGATAGAATTTACCATTGGTACCACTATACTGATAGGCCAGGTCAATATTCATGGGGCCTGCCTTGTAGCCCAAGCCACAGGTGATACGATTAGTACCCTTCCAGTTGACGTAGTCAGATGTGGAAGCATAATATACACCCAGCGAGTTGATTGTCTGGTCACGTATACCATTTTCTTCGTATGCAGCTGTCACATAGTTGTAGCCCAGGCGAATTGCCAGTTCTGGAACGGGTTTGAATTCTGCGCCAAGCTTCAGGGTTGAAACACCCTTCATCACCTGTTCGGTATTGTGCTTCATCAGCTCGTCTGTGTGAGAGTGCTCATAGTAGGTGTCATAGTACCAATCGTATGAACTACCGTCATTGATGCGATTCTTGCTGGCACCATAGTCACTATACTCATAGCTGGCACCGAGAGCTATACTGGTACCGATAGTATGTCCGAGACTCACACCGAACTTCCAGGGTGTAAAGTACTTAAACTTGTAGGTATTACTGATATCGCCATCTGTCGTGTATCCACCATCAACAAGAGCTCCCATCGCACTCTCATTGCTTATGGCAGTCAGGTTGGAAGACTTCAAGTCATACCAGGTGGGGGTGGAAACAGACAGTCCGATTCTGAACGGCGACGACTCTACAGGACGGAAGATGACACCAGCCTTGATATCGAAGCCTGTACCGTCAATCTTACGCTCATCGCCATAGCTCACAATACCGGCATCTTCTCCATCCATAAAGCGCAGACCCTCGGCATAGCCACTGCGACCTTTATATTTAACAGACTTGATTCCCACGGTCACGCCCCAGAAGAAACGATCGTTAGAGTTGCCACTGATGTTGAAATCGAAATCGGCAATCCAGCCACGATGGGCACGATCGAAATTATAGGTATCGGCAGCTATAGGATTCAAGAAGAGATCTACCACTTCCTTCCCATCTTTAGTAGTCCGTTCTTCATCGGAAAGCACATTGGCATTCAGCCAGTCCATCTGACTGAAGTTGTAGGCTTCAGAGCCTCCCCGAAAACCTATCAGCTGACCATCCTTATTGTAGTCAAGCTTATAGTCGCCCCGCTGATCCTTCAGAGCCGTCTGCATGTTCGAAGAGGCATCCCTGATGGCATGGTCAGCCACAGAAAGGATCTGATCGAAGTTGCGGCTTTTATGGTAGTTGAAGGCAAGGTTGATGTACGAACGCCTGTTGGTACGCAGTGAATAGACGAAACCTGCCTGATCGAAACTCAGGTTGGTTTTCCCCAGTCCGTCGTATTTGTTGACATCCTGCTGCGAAACCAATCCCATAGAGGCGCTAACGGCTGAATGGCGGAAGAGTCCGATACCTGCAGGGTTGGTGGAAATGGTTGAGATGTCAGCTCCAAGAGCTTCCATCGCACCACCCATACCCACATATCGGGCTGTTCCGTTCAAGTCACTGCCCAACAGTCGACCACTCTCATAAGTATCCTGTGCAGCCACAGGCATCACTGATGCCAAAGCGAATGCTGCGAAATATATCTTCTTCATCATAACTTTTTATGCTATCTATTATCTGTTAATTATCAATTCACCTACGGCCGCCGACATGGCCACCACCGGAACGGCCGCCACCACCGCCACCGCTGAAACCACCGCCGCGTGAACCTCCGCCTCCTCCGAAGCTGCCACCTCCATAAGAGGAACTGCGAGAGAATGAAGAGTTGTGAGACACAGAAGAACCTCTGCTACGATTGTAAGAACTGTGACTGCCAACACTACGGGATGCTGCACTCGAAGAGCCATAAGCCCTGTGTCCACCTACAGAGCGATTGGTCAATGAACCTACACGGGAAGAAGCAACCCTTCCGCCTCGCCTATAAGACGAACCGCCATAAACCCGGCCATTCATGTTCCCATGACGAATGGTGCCTGTATGGTTGTTACCATAATGACGACCACTTCCTACATAATAGACGGTGTTATAGTAAGGATATCCCCAATAGTGATACCTCCATGCCCAGCGGGAAAGGCTTGGGCCATACCAACCCGTATAACCGTAATACCAGGGATCCCAGACGTAGGGACCATAATACCAGGGATCATACCACCCATAGCGATCGAAATACCACGGCGAGTACCAGCCCCAGTCGTTACGCCCGGCATTGTAGCCTGCCCAGAAAGCCTCATTTAAACTGATATCATAGTCGTCAAAACGACTCATCTTCTTAGTCAGTTTGAAATCGTCATCAGCGATAGAGTCAGGATAGACACCCTTTTCTGCACTGAAGTCTATCACGTCAGATACCGTAGAGTCTATCTGCTCATAATAACTCGACCTGCGATTATATTCGTCCACGCTCCGGTTGCTCCCCGAGTAATAGGTACCACGAGGCATGGCATAGTCGTCGGTCACATTCTCTACATTCTTCTTTTTAGATACAAAATAGAGATCATCATCCTGAGCTGCCATTCCCAGAGGCATAGCCCCGATGAGTAATGAGATAAGGAGTTGTTTCTTCATATTCTTTACTATTTTAATGATTCACAATGCAAAATTATACTCTTTTTCACTGCAAAATTAGGGAAAAACCCTAAACTACGGTAGGTTTTTCCCTAATTTTTGTAATTTTGCACCAAAATTTAACATCCGATATGAAATATTACGAGGTAAAATTCACTATTTCCCCTTTCAGCACTGATGCCAGCGACTTATTGGCAGCATTGGCAGGCGAAGCCGGGTTCGAAACTTTCGAAGAGACAGAAGCAGGTCTTACCGGATATATCCAGCAGGCATTATACGAAGAACAGGCACTCAAAGACTGTTTGGACGACTTTCCCTTCGAAGGTACCACTATCACATACGATGTAAGCGAAGCTGAAGACCGAGACTGGAATGAACAATGGGAACAGGAGGGGTTTGCCCCCATCGTCGTCAAAGGTAACTTGGATTCAGCCGACAACGCCCCTCGTACCATCGTCATTCATGATGGCCGTCACTTGCCTGACTCTATTTCCGGAGAGACTATCTCTATAGAGATTGATGCCAAGCTGGCATTTGGTACTGGCACTCATGAGACAACACAGATGATCTGCTCTACCCTACTCGACCTCAAGTTGAAGGGCATACGTGTACTCGATTGCGGCACTGGCACTGGCATTCTTTCTATATGCGCCTTGAAACTCGGAGCAAACGAAGCCATCGGCTACGATATAGACGAATGGTCTGTTGACAATGCCCGTCACAATGCTGTTATCAACCAAGTCGACAGTCAGTTTGAATCTATATTGGGCGATTCTACTATATTAAATAAGGTGGAAGGGCAATTCGATTTAATAATGGCCAACATCAACCGAAATATCCTACTGGCAGACCTCCCCGTTTTCTGCCAGAAGATGGCACCCGGAGCATTTCTAATACTCAGCGGATTCTACACTGATGACATCGCTCTCCTAAAAGAAAAAGGGGAGACACTTGGCCTCACCCTTCTATCCCAAAAAGATTGTAGCTCCTGGGCATCTCTGCTGATGCAGAAATCAGTTTAGTCCGAGAAGCGGCTTCAGGTCATCCTCTTTGTAGAGTATCCATGCCGTTGTACCCAGAAATGCAAGGAAAAGGAAAATCAAACACATCTGAGCACGCTTGGGACCAGACTTTCTGACAGGCACCGTAGCACTCTGCAGCGTAGTGAAAGCAGGTGTTTCTTCCTGCACCTTTGCCTCGGCAGCCATTAGCTGTGCAGCAACCTGTGTGAACGCATTGTAATGCAATTGCATCTCATTTTCAAGATCGGTCTGCTTCTGACGCACCGTCTGCAAGATGACATCCTGGTTAGCATCGGTAAACTCTGCATACTTCTGGCGGGCTTTTTCATAACGCGCTTTGGTCTCAGCATAGAGTTTACGATTGTATTCCAAATCAACCCGGGCCTTACTTGTACGATAATCCGTGATGAACTTCTGAAGACGATTCTTCACCGTGTCTGCCATGACAGCACATATTACAGGGTCTTGATCCTTAACATTGATGGTGATGACCATTGTCTTCTTATCAACATCACAAACGATATTTCTATCAATTGCCTTCACGATTTCTGTCTGTTCAACTGTCAAACGGAAAGGATCCACGGTGGAATCTTCTTCCGGGCTCTTGCCTCCAAGCAATTCTTTCACAAACGAAATAGCTTGACCGGGAGCCTTCAGAATAAATCCCCACCAGGGAGCCTTTTGCTCGTTCTCCATATAATCATAATATGAAATAGTTCGGTCTGACTCACCCTTTTCCTTATCGCCTTCTATCGTTACGGGAACAGGAAACAGACTTGTCTTAAAGTCAACACTATTCATCAAGTCAGGATAGAGCGTGGGGAATAGGGCTTCTGTTCCCATACCTCCCATCTTTCCCAGGTTAACGCCAAAACTGCTTGCCAAACTAAGAAGGCCACTACTACCTGAACTTCCACCACTCATTTCCGGGCTCAACTTGACCTCGCAATTATAGTAGTTCGGCAGACTCAGAGAGTAGATAGCAGCCAACAAAAATGCTACTGGCAATACTTTAGCATAAAGTTTCTTATGCTTCAGCAAATCCCGGAAAAGCTTACCAAAATCTATTGATTGCTCTTCCTGTTCTATCATATTGTTATTTTCTTCCATTTGTATTTCATTATTATTTAAGTAAGTTAGCAATGCTAGCAATCATTGTGGCCAAAGATGCAAATGAAGTTCCCAGGCTGATCCATTGCATAACATTTGATGCATTACGCTCCGGCTTAGATGGTACAATCAGTTCACAACCTGGTTCTATTTCGCCTTTCTTGGCCAATGAACCAGTAGCATTCTGATAGATTATGTAAGTCTTTGACTTCTTGGCCCGATGACCAAACCCGCCTGCCAGATTCACATAATATTTATAATTTTTCCCTGGTTTATAGGCGACAGTAATAGGATAAAGGACATTTCCGGAAATCTTTACCGTACCATTATATTCTGGAACAATCAGACGATCTCCCTCACGAAGGACTATGTCAGCATCACTTCCAGGATTAGCCAATGCCTCGTCAAGATGGATACCTACAGGGAAAGACTCACTTGTTTCCAGCATAGCCAGATTTATAGAGTCTCTGCCTACGGCTGTCTGTCGGGCAAATCGGATAGCAGCTTGCATACGAGCCCTTTCGTCTGCCGTCATACGGCGTTCCAAACGAGCTCCACGAACATAGGCCTGATCCGTTATGCCACCCGCCATCTTGATGACGTCGCTAAGACGTTGATTCTTCTTCTCAAGTGTGAAATCTCCCTCAAAAGTGACCTCACCCTCTACTCTGATGTTACGCGGCAAAAGATAACCTGGTGAGCGACGAACCTGAACAACGTCATACGGCTCCAGCACGAAACCTTTAGTGCCATCAACCACGAAACCATCCTTCAAAGCAAAACTGTATGTCTTTGAGATTTCCTGCCCTGCCTTTGTAGACTTGGGGTCACGGATCCTTCGAGAAACATCGACTTTCACTGTTGATGCGGCATCAGTAAGACCACCTGCCTGAAGCACGAAATCCTCCAAAGTCATATTGTCAGCATATTCGTATGTGCCGGGACTCATCACTTCTCCGGTAATCGTCAGCGTTCGCTCGCTTACCCTTTCAGCCTGGGTGGGAATGAACAACACGTCTTCATTGCGAAGGGGTATGTCTGCTACAGTTCCGTTCATAATACCTTGGACGTCTACTGACAATACTTCACGGGTACGATCATCTTTCATTCGGTTCAGCACCGCACGAGCGGTAAAAGCATCCTCGGTTAATCCATCGGCATGCTCAATCAGCGTCTTGACAGAATTAACGTCTGAACCCAACTGATATTTGCCCGCACGGAATACGGCTCCAGTAATCTCCACCATATTCTCATAACGGTTCAGGATGCCATCTACCTCTACAGCATCACCATCTGCAACCTTGAATGATGCCATATCAAACTCATTTACATTGAATACGCTATAATGACTTCCTGTCTTACGAACCAAACGGAGACTCTTCTGATAGGCATCGCCTGTGAATCCACCGGCATATTTTACCAAAGTCTTTACAGACTCATTGGGACGCATCTCGTAGAACATCGGACGCTTCACATTACCGTTAATACCGACGAGACAATCGTACGGACCAACCTGGATAACATCATTGTCCATCAAACGGACATTACCAGCTAACCTGCCATTAAGAATATATTCGTAGACGTCAACCACTGTTATCTGACGCCCTTGACGGAACACCTTGATGTTTCTCAGCGTACCAAGATCATTAATACCGCCAGCCATATACAGAGCATGGAATACTGTTGCAAAGGCACTAAGCGTATAAGTACCAGGAACTTTCACTTCTCCCATCACATTCACCATGATGGTACGTGTCTGTCCTACAGTCAAGTCGAGATTGCTACTGGCATAACGGGTACCAAGACTGCTGCGTAATTTCTGCTTTGCAGCAGCTACAGTCATTCCACTAACTTGAATTGGACCATAGCCGGGAACCGTGATGGTACCATCGGGACTTACAGTCAATATCTCTGTCTTCTGTGATGCGCCATATATATCAATCACAACTTGATCGCCAGGGCCCAATACGTAGTTTTGGGGCGTAGCAAGATTCATGTTGGGTTCGAACGAGAGCAGTCGGTTGTTGAAGATATCACGTCCGAAGACTTTCAAGTCATCAGGGCCAGCCTTAACCGTTTCCTGATTATTAATGTTTTGCTGAATCTGAGCATAGTCTAAATCAGCCTCCTGTTCAGCTTGGGTTTCTTCCTGCTGCGTATTGCCAGATACGAGGGCACGTTCTTTACGACCATTATCTGCACGCATTCTGCTTTCCACCTGATTCATTGCTGCATCGGCAGAACCTGACAAGCCTCGCTTCTGAATCTGACTCTGATATTGGTTTTTGATACGGCGAATCTGGTCAATCTTCACCCCCCTTTGAATAAGTTTTGTCACAATCTGAGCCTGAGATGTACCAGCCTTGGCTTCTTTCTGAACGAATTGCATTACCTGAGTGTCACTCATACCCTGAGCATACCCACCAAGAAAGCAGGCAAAACAGAGCATCAAAATCAAAATCCTTTTCATCAATTATCTGCTTTTATTAATCTAGCGTGCAAAATTACAAATAATTTTTGATATAAGCAAAAAAAAGACACACAAACGAACAAAAAGAGCATTCGTTCTACTTTGGGCAAAAACAAGAGACCTGCCCAAACGGACAGGTCTCTCAATTAAACATGTCAGAGTTGACTTGCTCCTCCACGGCAGCCTGCGCGGCGGCTAAACGAGCGATGGGCACACGGAATGGAGAGCAACTGGCGTAGTTCATACCAATCTTGGCGCAGAACTTCACGGAGCTGGGCTCACCACCATGCTCACCACATATACCGCAGCGCAACTCAGGACGAACCTCGCGACCGCTCTTCACGGCATACTTGATGAGTTTACCGACACCCTTCTGATCAAGAACCTGGAACGGGTCAACCTTCAGAATCTTCTTGTCGAGGTATACAGGCAGGAACGAAGCGATATCATCACGCGAGTAGCCGAAGGTCATCTGTGTCAGGTCGTTAGTACCGAATGAGAAGTACTGAGCCTCAGTAGCAATACGGTCGGCAGTCAGGGGTGCACGAGGAATCTCAATCATCGTACCTATCTCAAACTCAACCTCAATACCCTCCTGGGCGAATACCTCCTTGGCAGCCTGCAGGATGACCTCTTTCTGCTGCTTCAGCT
>ODAI010923153.1_pt1 | contig 18150 bp, 15 predicted proteins | sample 1539321 | NCBI WGS metagenome assembly ODAI01 (sample SAMN02144231, study PRJEB22623) | gut metagenome | biome: sheep rumen | host: Ovis aries | place: New Zealand | reverse complement strand
GTCTGTTGCATTAACAGTTACTGTGTTGTCTCTTATTTCTGAATCGCTTATTGCAAATGGATGAATACCTGATGCATAGTATGCACTGGTTGTTGTTACAGTGTTGTTTTTAATTGAAGCGTTGCTTATCCAGCTTGGTTTTATACCGTATTCGTATACTGCACCGTCTGTAATTACTTCGTTGTTGATTATTTCAAGGCCGGTTACTCTGTGATCATCATCTTTTCCATGTACGTATACACCGTAAATGGTACCTAATTCTTGTGCTTCTGCATCGTTTTTCTTGGTTGTGATTTTGTTGTTGCTGATAACCATGTTGTTTGCTGTTGAATCGATTGAAGCTAAGTAAAGAGCTCTTATTGAACTGTCTGATGCGTAGTCTATAGGGTCTTCAGGACCGATTGTTGTGATGTTGTTGTTGTCTATTGTAATATCTGATCCGCCATCAATAACAATAGCACGGGTCATCATTTCATCTTCGGTATTGGTTACTGTTAATGTGTTGTCTGCAATTTTAAGATTTTTAACATCTTCAGATAGGATTAATGGTTCTTCTGTATCTTCACCAGTCATCTGAAGTTTGGTTACATTTACGTTATCTGCTACTATGAGGAACTGACTGTTTTTAAGTACTCCCTGTGTATCTGCTGTGGTTAAGTTTAATGGCATGTCAATGACCATGTATCTGTCGTTGAATTCGCCTTCAAATCTTAATTCACTGTTAGGTACGATGAAGTCTTTTAATGTTGCGGTTCCTGTTGCATCTACATCGAAATATTCTGTGAAGTTGCCGTCGTTTAATGTAATAATCATTGGTTCAGGCATTTTTGCTTCACCGGTGTATACTGCTTCCATGTTAGGGTATGTTGCAGTAATTTCGAATGGACTGTTTCCAACTGTGAAGGTAGTATTAGCTTCGTTATTTTCTACATATACTGTTTCTTGACCGAGTGTACCTGTTGTTGAGGAGAATGTTACTGCTTCAACGTCAGGTAATGTTGTTACCTGTGCACCGTCAGTACTGTTTGTGAAGAATGCTTTTACAGTAACGTTGTCTTTGAATGCAACGTCTTCTTCAGGTTCTACTGTTACATTGAATACTACATAATCATCTACTGTCATTGCAGTACCTGTTGATTTGTAGAATCCGTCAGGTGTTGCATTACCCCAGTAGTTTCCGTTAATATCAATGTTTACATCATCTGCGGTATTGTATACTGCTGCAAATTGTGTGATGTTTGAGATAATCATTGAATTTTTAATTGTAAGATCTCCATCATAGTTTGCTATTGCAGTACCGTCGTTACCACTTACACTACCACTCCAACTGGATACGGAGTAGTATGCGCTGTTGTTTATGAATACTGATTTATCTATATCCAATTTTCCTTCTTCTGATCTGATAGCTCCACCATAACCACTGTAACCTCTTGCAACATTTCCTATGAATACTGAATCGGTAATGGTTGTATCGTTGTATGTGTGGATAGCTCCTTTACTACCTTGGGTGTTGTTTATGAATATACAGTTTTCAACACTTAATGGTTCATTGTATGACAGGTATGTGTCACCGTAAATTCCCATTGGAAGACTTTGTGATTGACCGTCAATAACTGCAAAGTTAGGAGTGTTGTTAACAAATGATGAATCGATTACTCTTAAAAATCCACCATCAGCAATAAGTGCATTCCAGCTGGATGAGTAACTTATGTATAAATTGTTGTTTTCGAATATTGTTCCGTCTATAACAACGTCACCTTTTACGTTGTTAACGAATGTTCCACTACAGTTTTCAATTTTACAGTCTTCTAAGTTTAAGAATGCAGTTGAATCTTCACCTACACCGTATACTATTATGAAACTTCCAGTAGCAGCATAACCGTTACTTGGTGCAATACTGTTTGTGAAATAAACTTTTGAAAAGTTCATAATTCCTGTAGAATTAATAAATGCAATTCTTCCTTCCACGTTATCGTTAGCAACCCTTTTATTACCGACATTGGTAATTTCACCATTCTTGATGGTTGCGATTCCTTGATTGTCAACGTAGAATACTCTTCCTTCTTTAGCATTAAGGGTGTATCCATTTAAGTCAATGGTTACAGTTTTGTTAATAATTATTTGATCTTCATCTGAACTTCTGAAGATAGGACCTTCAATTTTTATTGTTGCACCATCTTCTGCAGCATCAATCATTGCCTGTAGGGCTGCATAGTTGATTAATCCTATGTCGTTTACTGTAAGCGTGTTTTCTGTGATTACAGGTTCTTCTATCATATTTGTAGTGTCACAGGAAACTGTTATAGGGTATACTCCAGGATCCATACTTGCATCGAATGATGCGGATAAAGTACCGTTTCCGTAGGTTGTTCTAATTGTTTCATCGTTGATTGTCATTACGAATGGACTGTTTAAGAAGTCAACAGAGTTGCCCATATCGTCTGTTACAGTGTATTCGATTGTTACTGGACTTTCCTGGTCTGCAGATACGTTTTCTCCGGTTACGTATAATGGTCCGTAGAATTTACCACGGTTTATGTATATGTCTGCAGCTTTTGCTGTAATATTTTCCATTGTGTTGTTTGCAACGTATAATACGGCGTAAGTGTTATCTGACCAGATAGCTCCTGCATTGTATGTGTCTCTTGCCTGTCTTAGGTTTTTGAACACGTTGTTTGTAACAAGGGTTGTACCTTGAGTGTAGATTGCTCCTCCACGGAAGTTTGCTACAAGGTTTTCAAATGTACAGTTGTTTATTGCAGAAATACAGTTGTAGTTGTTTATGTAGATTGCTCCACCGTAGCTTGATTCTATGTTGTCTTTGAACACGGAGTTTGTTACGGTTAAGTTACCTGCTTTGTTTAAACCGATAGCTGCATTTGATGCGTTATAGTTACAGAATGTACAGTTGTCGATTGTCATGACGAAGTTTGCACCATCGGCATATATCTGACTACGTACGGTGTGTTCACCATCAAATACTGAGTTTGATACTGTTAGGTTGGTGTTTGCACCTGTCCAGATTTCTCCACCGTATGTTCTGTCAGGGGAGTTGTATTTGAAGGTTACGTTGTTAACTATAAGTGTACCGTTGTTGTAAAGGTCCCACCAGTAGTTTTGATATGTTGGACCGTGTGATGATGAGACTACTAAGTTTTTAAGTGTAAAGGTTACTCCAGCGTTTATGTTGAAGATACCTTTGGTTGCTGTGATTGTGTGACCATCACCATCAATTGTTTTATCTTCTGTAATGGTGATGTTGGTTTCGTTTGCTCCTTGAATGTAGTCTTTTGTAAGTTTTACATCGCTTCCTGCGATGTCGGTTTCAAGGTCTGCGAAGGTTCCTTCTCCATCACCTTTAACATTTTCGTTTGTTTTCTTGTTTATTTGCGCATTTTTAGTACTTACATCTGTTTGGATGCTGTTATCAATAGTATCTATTGATTGTGTTGTGGCATCGTCTACAATTGGAGTTGTGTCTGCTGTGATGTTGTCGTTATCTGCTGCTGTGACAGCTGACACTCCTAGAATTGTGATGAATACTAATGTAAGTAATAAAAACATTTTTGTTTTATTATTAGACATTTATATTACCACATAATAAATTTTCAATACTTTCAAAAATAATTAAGTTTTATTGTTAATAATTTGAAAGATATTATATTCTATTATTAATCAAATAAATATAATTTTTGATAAAAATTTTATAATTAGTATTCTATTTCATGAATTGTTGGGAAATTGTCATTATTTTTTTTAAGTATGTGGAATATTAACACTAATTCTTTAACAATAGGCTATTTAAACATTAACATTATAATTATAAATGAAATAAAGTATTGGTTATTCTTAATTATTTAAATAACTTTTTATAACATTTTAATATTTATTATATGGTTAAATTCAATAACAATATTAGTTTTAATAATCATTAAATCTCATTTTTTTAAAAAAGCATTTTTCAAATGATTAAATAAAATAATGCTATTTTGTCCTAAAATTTTATCCACATATGGATAAACTATTTTTAATAACCTGTGGATGAGTTATTGAAATTTATCAAAGGTTATCTTAAAAAAAAGTATTATTTGTAATAAAAATTTTTTCTATTCTTAAATAAAATCTTAAAAAAATAATTTAAATAAAAAGAATTAGGGGGGATGAATTTATGGGTTTTTGTATGCTATTTCCCATTTGTCCTTACCAAAGACCACACAACTTGTTACAGGGTTTGTGAATTCTTCGAAAGATCCTTTTCCATATATGTACTCTGCTGCTTCCTGAGCGTTTTCGGCCTCGAACACAACACTTCTTGGTGAGTTGTGTTCATAGGTGGACACGTAATATACTTCACCAGGGTTTACCTTTATGACTTCTATTCCGTCATCTCTGACGGTTCCTATAAATCCTTCACCATCAAGGTTTATTACACCACCGATACGTGGGGTGTTGTAATCATCCTTTTCATAGTCCATTGCAAGTAGGCTTAATGCAAGGGCATCTCTCATGTTCATGCCTTCACGTATCTTTCCTGCAATTATGTCTGTATGGGAACCGTTGGTTATTACACAAACGTCATCAATTATGTCAACACAGTTGTAACTTATGTACGGGTTTTTGTATATGTCGTCTTCTGAACCTTCGGTCGGGACGATTGATGCTTTTTCACCGTTTACCACTGTTTGTCTGTTTGGAAATGATCTGCTTGATACACGGTAAGCAGCAATAATTCCATTTTCATTACTTCCTATTGATATTATTCTTCCTAAATACATTGTTTGATTTCTCCTTTTGATTACATTACAGGGGGTTTAACTGCTATATCCACCAGATCATCTGGTGCGGTTATGGTAATGCTTCCTGTCGATGAATCCATCATGATCTGTCCCTCATCCATTACCCTTGTATGTACCGCTATTGATCCACTACGAATGTCTGAGGAATGGTCTACTCCATTAACAGTTACCTTTTTAAGACCATTCAATGGTAACAGGTAATATTCTGAATCTCCTGTGGCACTTGTTGGTTTTGCAGATATTTGGTCTGCAGAATACTCATCAGGGATTGTATCCAATGGATGCTGACTTAACATCACCAATAGAAATATCATTATGGTAAATATTACGTCCAGTAGAGGAACCAGGTTGATGTTTGGATTTTGATGTTCTACCTTGTTTTTGTATCTTTTCGTATCTATAGCCATTTGAGAACACTGTCCCTATTGTTTTAGTTTACTTTCAACTATACGGTTTTGTGTATCTGATTTTTCCCGTATGATTGTTTTAATTCCTTTTTCAAGCATGTTAGGTTTAAGGTATATCTTAAGGTTTGCCTGCTCATCCTGGATTTTTTTTACCTGGATGATTCCAGGTGATTCCTGTAGTGCTTCGATTACTTCGTCGACATCCTTTTCTATCCACACTTTCATCTCAGCGTTTCTCCAGTTACTCATTTTCTTTGCAATTTCGATGTTGTCCAGTTGAATTTCGATCATGCTTTTGATATGTGTGTATAATGGTAAGAGAATAATCGCTACAGCCAATCCGAAGATTGTTGTAATAATTGCTATGTATATACCGTTTGCCATAAGGGACATGTCACTGTTTAATCCGAGGTCCTTGAATGTGTACCACATACCAATTACCGTACCGATAAGCCCTATTAACGGGGATACTTCAATTATTGTCTGTAACGTTGATAACCCTTTCATCATTTTACTCATTTCTACGATGAATACCTGTTCCATGTTGTCTTCAACTTCGGATTTGCTTCTGTATCCTATTTTCAGTGCTTCTGAAATAATTCTAGAAATAGGTGTTTTGAAGTTACCTATTGCTCTTAGTGCTTCTAATGATCCTCCATGTGCCATAGATTCATTTACGATAATCATTATCTCTGACAGATCAACCTTTGATGCACGTCGAAGATATATTATTTTTTCAATTGCTAAAAATAGTCCATATAATCCGATTATGGTAAGGAGGTATACTATTACTCCCCCACTTTGGAACATGGTTATGAAGTCGTTACCCGTAGATAGTATTGTTCCAATTATGTCCATTTGTTTTAGCTCCTTGCTATACTCTCTCGAATTCTATTATATTTAATATATATTAAGGTTAGTTTTTTTTAGTATATATTTTTTTAAGATATTTCATTTTATGAATATTGGGAAAAACTATTCCTTTTCTTCAAGGTTCTTAACGGTATTCCATGTTTGTCTTACTATTGGAGGATACTCTCCATTCAATGATTTCAAATAGTTTATGGTGTATTTATCGCTTGGATATCCTGATCCTACTGCACCATATTCGTTTCTTATTATTGCCATCTGTTTATCTCGTTCTACTTTGGCGATTATGGAAGCTGCCGATACAATGTTGTATGTATCATCCGCCTTGTGTTCTGTGATCACTTTCATCTTGTGATTGATGTGCTGTATCTTGTTATGGAACCTTTGTTCATTCACATCTATACAATCTATGCAACACATATCAGGATTAAAATGTTGTATAATTTCAGTCATTGCATTGGTTTCTATCTTGTTTAGGTTGGTTCCCTCATTTCGCATTGTGTCTATATCGTGGGCTGTTATAATCGTGGTTTTGAATTCTGTAATCTTCTTTATTTTTCTTGATATTGTCGTCCTGTTTTTTGGACTTAGTCTTTTGGAGTCCTTCACTCCTATCCTGTCAAGGAATCTTAGTTTTTTTCTTTTCATAAGGACTCCTCCTATTACTAGGGGACCAAGTACTGAGCCTCTTCCGGCTTCATCTATTCCAAGAACCAGGCTGTCATCGTTTAATGTATCCATATTATTTTATCTCTCATTGCTCTTCGTTATTTTATTTTCTGTTGACCAGTTTATTTATTATTTTTTGTATTTTAATATAAAATTTTATATATAATTTTAATCAATGTTTAAGTATATATGCAAATTATTATTAAATTAATAAAATCATATATTGAATTCAGATAAATGTATAAAAGTAGGATATTTGTGGGAAATAATATGTATTTTGTTATATATATTATTATAATATCTAATTGATAATTATGGAAATGATTTTTTATGGAAACAAACATAATTAAAATGATGGGGATTGCTGATTTGGCCTCATTGGCAAATGCTGTTTCCGGTATGTTGGCCATAATAATGGCATTTTATCAAAATTCGATATTCTGTGCAATATTTTTGGTATTGGCAGTGATTTTTGATGCTGTTGACGGACCTTTGGCAAGACATTTTCCGAATGAAACCAGTGATGTTTTCGGAGAAACAATAGATTCACTGGCAGATGCCATATCCTTCGGGATTTCACCTGCCGTAATAATATATGAACTATTCCCGTCACCGATAATGATTATTGCATCAGTTCTTCTGTTATGCTGTGGAATTCTAAGATTAAGCAGGTACAATACCATAATAACAGAGCAGGTCGGTCCTACAAAAACATTCGTAGGATTGCCTATTCCAGTATCATCATTTATGTTATCTTTACTGTTGTTCTCACAGATTAAACAGACAGCACTGATATTTATAATAATGGTAATAATTGCACTGCTGATGGTTTCATCCATAAAATATCCTAAAATCAAAAACACCAAGATATTTGTAGTGTGTGGAATACTTCTTTTAGCAACACTTATCCTTCCATTGAATAATATGTTGTTACATCTTCCATCATTACTTCTTATAATATTAGTAATAGGATATTTGTTATTGCCTTTTACAAAAATAAGCATTTAAACCCCCTATTTTTATACTTTTTTTTAGACGCGTTAAACAGTTATGAAAGATATTAAAGAAAAATTAGAAGAATATTACAGGAATCTCAACACCCTGCTCGATAGTGATGATGATTCGCCAAAATTACTCCACAGAAAGAATACAACTTCACAACAGAACACAGAGTTGTTAACGGGAATAATAGTTTTATTCCTAATAGTTTCAATACTTCTCTCATTGGCTTATTATTTTCTGATATTTGCACCTCAGCAGGAGCAATTATCAGATTTGAAGCAGGAAAAAATAAACAGGGTAAATGTGTTGCTCGCAGACGGTGATGATCATAACCGTGAATTTATAATTTCTCAGATTAATAACTGCAGTGATATAAAAAGATTGGAGCAGATGGATGTTGATGCCATGATATACCCATTCTTAAAAAGTATGCTGCTTGAGCAGCTGGATGAATATAAGGACAACTACGGCAGGGTGGAAATCACTAGCGAAAACATGACGGATATAATGAAAACAGATAATGCCCGGAATTACATCAATTCCAGGGATTCATTAACACTCTCCACAATATCTGTCCGACCTGTTGAATCCGTGATAATTCCCTTAAGCATAAACAGAAAACAGGCTGCCAGCGGACTTATCACGGAAGGAAACATTGTTGACATTTACACTACAAACAACATTCTATTGCAACGTCAAGATGATGATGGTGATAACATTTCACAATATTCTCATTACAATTCATCTTCAAGGATAGCCGGTGGCTGCAGGATAGTATCAATACTACGTTCCAAAGATTCTGCAGTTATAGATCAAAACATGGAATTGTCCGAGTATCCCCGAAACAGAAATCTGTCTCAGTCTTCGCTTTTGGATCTTGAAGAGATACTTTCTTCCAGGGCTGCAGGAGTATATGATGATAAACAGATTAGAATATTGTGGGATGATTATGCAACAAGATTATCCAATTATGAGAGAAAATCAAAAATAGGTGAGTTGGATGTATGGTATATTATTATGTTGGAGGTTCCCTCAGATAGTGTGGAATATATAATAAATAATATGGATAATATTATATTAACCATTCCTACCTATGATGCACCGTCATGGGTAAGATTATAAAGAAAGTTGTGGTGATAAATATGAAAGAAGAGGATTATTTTAGTAATTTAACTGACAGGGAACGTGCCATATTTGAGGGTGGTATAAGTATGGGTTCATTGTTTCATCAGTTTGTTGGAACACCGGTCAGTTTGGATACGGTAGACTCTCTTGAGGTGGCCATCAGGGAAAGTATCATGCTTCAGCCTGCAATAATTGATGTCAGTGTTAAACTGGATAAGCAATTGATTGAAAAGTCAAGTGGCGCCATGGGATACACTTCTCTTTCGGGAGAAATGTTGAATGTAAAACTGACCACTCAAATTAATCAAAAAGTGATAACTACATGTATATCATATGATGAAAATTTACATTATCCGATGATGTATATTGAGGACTAAAAAACATTTCCCCCATTTTTGTTTTTAATCTCCATCGTCTGATTTACCCGGTTGCAATTCCTTGATTTCACTAGGCAATCTGTTGAAGAGTCTGTCAATAAAACTCATGTTTTTAACCTGACCAATCGCAAAGCTGTATTTTTCCAAACGTTTAAGAGTATCGTTCAATTCGTCCTGTGTCTTATTAAGACGTTCCTGTGCATGTTCTCTTTTGTTTTTTATTTTTGTATTTTCCTTTACCTGTCTGTTTGTCTCTTCAACCTGCTCAATGTATTTATCTTCCAAACGCTTATTTTCATTCTTTAAGTTATTGTTTTCATCAAGCAATCTTGTATTTTCATTATTCAGGACTTCAACTTCTTTTTCAAGACTGTCTAAACTGCCTTTCAACCCGTTTCTTTCATATTCAAGCGTACTTAAATCATTTTCCAGTTTTTTTATAATTTCATCCTTTCTTTTTAGGGAGGTCATACTTTCAAGAAGATCATCATTCAATTTTTTATTCTCCTCAAGTAACTGACTGACTTCATCCTGAAGATTTTTGTTTTCATCATTTAGATTGTTGATTTTTGCTTTTGTTTTTTCAACGTTCAAGACGTCATTATCCACATAGTTTTCAATGGCTTTTTCTATCTCTTGTGATGTGTGCTTGTATGTGGTTCCATATTCCTCTTCAATTTTTTCCTGAAATTTCTCCCATAACTTATTATTCATTTTTATGGTTTTTCTAACGTACTCTTCACTCATAAAACATGACTCCTGATATAATATATGCCATGAAATTTATATAAAAATGTTGATTTCAACATTTCAAAAAACATCATTTGTATATATCAATTCACCATGGGATGACCGATTGATGAAATCATCTTTTCAATTTCATCATTTCTTCCACAAAAACACATTCATGATAATCTATGTATTTTCACTTAATCTAAAAAAAATTTTCTAAAATCATACACAAAAAAATATGTTTTACAAAAGATGATTTTTGTTTTTAAAAACTTATACAACAATGTTAAAAAAGGATAAAAACATCATTTGCAATATTATCTAATTAATCAATGTATTTTAATAATCCTCATAAAAACACCCATCATAAAATATTTCCAATACTGTCCTATTAAACTGGATAATACATTATTAATCGTGATAAATTTTACAAACTTTTAATATTATAAGAGACATATATTTAAAACAATGTGAGAAAATGGATGATATAATATATATTATTATTCAACTTACACTTCATGATGACAATTCATGAACCAAAACACAATTTAAGTTATATTATATTAAGGGAGTAAATGAATACAAAAACCTTCACTTAATAAAATCAAGGTAATGAAAATGATATACATTAATGAAGAGTTATGTAAAGGGTGCTTTATTTGTGTAGATTGTTGTCCAATGAATGTGTACGCTCCATCAAAAGAAATCAACCAAAAAGGAGTACACGTTCCAATACCAGAAATGGAAAAATGCGTAAAATGTCAACTATGCACACTAATGTGTCCTGATCAAGTAATTTCTATAGAGGATGATTAAAATGGCAGATAAAGAATTGTTCGTACAGGGAAACGAAGCATGTGCACTTGGAGCACTAGCGGCAGGATGTACATTTTTTGCCGGATACCCAATCACACCTTCTACAGAAATTGCAGAAGTAATGTCCAAAAAACTACCTGAAATAGGTGGACATTTCATACAGATGGAAGATGAAATAGCAGCAGTAGGTGCAATAATAGGAGCCTCATGGGCAGGTCAAAAGGTTGTAACCGCAACAAGTGGACCTGGAATATCACTCATGCAGGAAAATATTGGATATGCAGTAATGACTGAAACACCAATAGTAATAATAAACATGCAGAGAGGATCACCATCCACCGGTCAGCCAACAAGATCAGCACAGGCAGACATGATGCAGACAAGATGGGGATCACACGGTGACTATGAAACCATAGCACTGGCACCATCAAGTGTACAGGAATGTTTCGACTTTACAATAAAGGCATTTAACCTTGCAGAAAAATACAGATGTCCTGTATTTGTCATGGCAGATGAAATAGTAGGACACATGAGGGAAAAAATCATCGTACCCGAAAATGTGGAAATAGTTCCAAGACAAATGCCTCAAAAAGAAGAAAACTACCTTCCATTTGATGCACCAAAAAACGGTACAACACCAATGCCATCATTCGGACAGGGATTTAACATACACGTAACCGGACTTACACACGACAAAAGAGGATATCCATCAACAGACGATGAACAAACACACCAGCAACTGGTAACAAGACTATGTGACAAAATCACACAAAACACAAACGAAATCTCATCAATAGACACACAATTCCTTGATGATGCAGAAACAGTTGTAATCTCATATGGTATACCATCAAGAAGTGCATTAACCGCTGTAAAACAGGCACGTGAAAAAGGATTGAAAGTAGGATACATAAAACTTGGTGTGGTATGGCCATTCGCATCAGAAAAACTACTTGAATTGACCAAGGATGCAGAAAGAATAATAGTACCGGAACTGAACCTGGGACAAGTATACCTGGAAGTGGACAGAGTGCTTGGAAAACATGCAAAAGTAGAACTTCTACCAAAAATAGGTGGAGCACTCCACACACCGCAGGAAATACTTGATAAAATCATGGAGGAATAAATTATGTCAGACCATGAACACAGATTTATGAAATACCTCAGAAAAGAACGATTACCACATATATTCTGTCCGGGATGTGGAGACGGAATAGTACTCAACACATTATTCAATGCAATCGAAATGTCAGATGTTGACTTTGATAACATAAGCATGGTATCTGGAATAGGATGTTCCTCAAGAATACCTGGATACGTAAAATGTGACTCCCTCCACACCACACACGGAAGAGCACTGGCATTTGCAACAGGCCTTAAAACAGCAAACCCAAAACAGGACGTTATAGTTGTAACAGGTGACGGGGATGCAACAAGTATTGGAGGAAACCACCTCATACACGCAGCCAGAAGAAACATAGACCTTACAGTAATATGCATAAACAATGACATATACGGAATGACAGGAGGACAAATAAGTCCTACAAGTCCAAAAGGTTCATATGCAACAACCGCACCATACGGTTCAACAGACAAACCATTCAACATATCCGAAGTAGCAAAGGCAGCAGGAGCAACATATGTTGCAAAATACACAACAGCACAGCCAATACAAGTATCCAACGCAATAAAAGAAGGACTTGAAAACAAAGGATTCTCCTTTATTGAAGTAGTGGCACAATGTCCAACATACTACGGAAGAAAAAACAAGATAAGAAGTCCTGTTGAAATGCTAAACTGGCTAAAAGAAAACACAATAACACTACAGCAAGCAGAAGGAATGAGCGACGAGGAACTTGAAGGAAAAATAATCACGGGAGTATACATCAACAAACCAAGAAAAGAATTTGTTGAAGCACTCGAAGAAATATCAGCACAACACTCTGATGTGGACCCAGACACAAACATAAACCGAGCATACAGGAGTGAATAAAATGAGAAAGGATCTAAGAATTGCAGGTTTTGGAGGACAGGGAGTACTGATGTGCGGAATCGTAATAGCAAAGGCAGCATCATTATACGATAAAAACTATGCCGTACAGACACAATCCTACGGTCCGGAAGCAAGGGGTGGAGCAAGCAGAACCGAAGTTGTGGTAAGTGACGAAGAAATAGACTATCCGAAAGTGGACAACCCACAAATATTCGTGGCAATGAGTCATGAAGCACTCCTAAAATACATAGATGACATACAGGAAGGAGCAATACTTCTTATTGACCCAGACCTTGTATACCAAGACCAGATAAAAGACATAATAGAAGACAAAAAACTACAGGTATACGCTTCAAAGGCAACAGAAATCGCAGAAAAAGTACTTGGTAAAAAGATAGTTGCAAACATAGTTATGCTGGGATCCTTTGTTGAATCAACAAAACTGATTTCAACAGAAGCTGCAAAACAATCCATACTCGACAGCGTACCTCCGGGAACAGAAGAATTAAATCTAAAAGCTTTTGAAGAAGGAATGAAAATAGTTGAAAAAATAAATTAAGGAGACATACAATGAACATACATGAATACGTAGCAAAATCAATATTTGAAAAGGAAAACATAAGAGTGCCAAGAAGCTACATGGCATACTCACCAGAAGAAGCAAAAACAAAAGCAGAAATGCTGGCAAAACCGGTAGCAGTAAAATCACAGGTACTTTCAGGTGGACGTGGAAAAGCAGGAGGAATTCTCTTTGCAGACACACCAAAAGAAGCAGCAGAAAGAACAAAAGAACTCTTCCAAAAAGTAATTAAAGGAGAAAAAGTATCAAAAGTATTAATCGAAGAAAAAGTAGAGGGAATACTTGACGAATACTTCGTATCAATCATCCTGGACAGAAACGCAAAAAAACCACTCATAATGGCAAGTATGTCCGGTGGAATGGACATTGAACAGGTTGCAAAGGAAACACCTGAAAAAATAGTCAGACAATACATAGAACCACTCGAAGAATTCATGCCATACCAGGCAAGAAACATAGCACTAAAAATGGGAGTGGACACAAGCGAAGTATCTGCAGTAGGAACATTCATCTGGAGATTATACCAGGTATTCCAGGACTACGATGCAACAGTAGCAGAAATAAACCCACTCATGAAAACAGAAAACGGATTTATTGCAGCCGATGCAAAAATGGCAATAGACGATGACGCACTCTTCAGACACACAAGAATAAAAGAATTTGACGACTTCAAAGACGAAGAATTCGCATACGTAAAACTGGACGGAAACATTGCAGTAATAGGAAACGGAGCAGGACTAACACTAACAGGAATGGACCTCATAGAATACTATGGAGAAAAACCTGCAACATTCCTTGACGTTGGTGGAGGAGCATCAGAAGAAAACATAACCAAGGCAATCAACCTTGTACTGCAAAATCCAAACGTAAAAGTAATCTTCCTCAACGTACTCGGAGGAATAACAAGAGCAGACGATGTAGCAAATGCAGTTGTAAACGTATCAAAAGAAGCAGGACATAAAGTACCAATAGTAATCAGACTAACAGGAACAAACGAAGAAGAAGGACAAAAAATACTAACAGACAACAACATACCATTCGAAACATCAATGGAAAAAGCAGCACAAAAAGCAGTAGCAATAATGAAAGAATTATAAACAAAAAAAACATTCCTTACATAACCCCCCCTCCACATAACTCTCTTTTTAAAAAAAAATTAACTCAAAAAAAAAAACAACTTCATAAAAAACAAAAAAAAAACAATAATCTACAAAAAAAAGAAAAAAAGGCTCTAAAAAATAGAACCTATAAAACTATTTTCCTGATGATCCAACTCCGCCAAAAAGGGAATTAATAAAATTCATAATACTGTCAACAATTGACTGACCCTCACTGGAATTGACAAAGTTAACTATCTGATTCTCATATTGAATAGCCTGATCTTTAACTGCCTGCGTTTTCTGAACACTATCAACAATATTGTTAATGTCATTTTCAGTAATGTTAATATTGTAATTGTTCACGACATTGTTAACAATATTAATAATAGTCTGCCTGTCAGTAGTGTTCTGACTTGCAACCTGCTCCTTAACCTCAGTCATAATCTTGGCCACATCATCAGCACTAGCACCAGTATTTTCAACAATCTCTGTTTCAGTATATATTTCGTTGTTGGCAGCATCCTTAACCTCTTGAGGAATAACATTACCGGTACTTTCCTCATAGGACTTCATAACACCAGCCAATGCACTCTCACCAGTAGCGGCAACAGGACTTGTGATTTTCACATAACCCCTGCTGATACCGGCAGAATCCAGAGCTGACTTATACATGCTCGGTGTAACCAGAGTGATTTTAGAAGAATCAACATCGATTCTGATATTGTTTTTACTGCTCAAATCCACCATGGCACAAGAAAATATCTGATTAGAATTATAATTTCTATTGCTTATGCCAGATGAAATTTGATTCACATCACCGGCTGTAATAACGGTTTCCTTAGCATTATTGACACTAAAATAATTGTCAACAATATTCTTATATTCAGCATTGTTATATGTTGTTTCACCATAAGTTACAACAACATTTGCACCATCAGCCTGGCCTGACCAGCCAAAAGGTACAAAAACTAAAACCGCAATGACCAAAAGAATCATAGCGGCAATACTATTTCTACTCATATGTAATTTTCACCTCTACATATAATTAGAAATACTACTTATTATACTTTACTGGTTTTTTATCACCCAACAACAGAACCCTGCTTTTTTCAACCTCATCAATAACATCCAAACCGGCATGCTCGGCAACACTATTAGCAAACTCTCTGATATCAACACTTTTAGGCATGTTCTCCCATTCAAGACGTTCACGGGAATCACCAACAAACATATACGCCTTAATCTCAACATAATCAATATCACATTTTGAAATAATTTTCGCATACTCCTCAGGATTGTTCATATTCAAATCCTTAACACTAGTAATACGTAAAACCTTACGGGTATCCAAAGTAGAAAGTAATTCAAGACTCTCATTAAGCTTCTGCCAACCATCACTAACCTGTGGAAGACAAGTACGCTTATAAGTCTCCTCATCAGGAGCATCCAAAGAAACATAAAGCTGAGTCGGTTCCTCCTCCTCAAGAGCAGCAATCCTTTCAGGATTTTCACCATTAGAAACTAAAAAAGTCGTAAAATCCAAACGCTTAAACTCATGAATCAACTGATTGATCTCAGGATAAAGCAAAGGCTCACCAGCAAGACTCATCGCAGCATTATTAGGAACAAGACACTCCTCAAGCTTCACAGGATTAGCATTGTCATTACCAAAATAACCACACAACAACTGCCTCTGATTAGCTATACAATCCTCAATAATAGTACGGGGATCATCATAATCATCACTATCCCAACTAGTCTTAGTAATATCAGTATCCCTCCAACAAAACAGACACTTATGTTGACAATAAGGAATAGCAGGAGACATCTGCAAACACCTATGGCTTTTAATACCATAAAACTGCTCCTTGTAACAAACACCATCATCAACAATACTCTTTCTAGTCCAATGACAAATCTTATTACCTGCATGTCCAAAGTTACCGGCAAAACGATAACCCTTCTTCTCTAAATTTTTACGTTGTTCATCTGAAATTATCATACTAAATAATATATATGTAAACAACAACTAAAAAAATTAATTCCCACACACAAAACAAAAAACAAAATTTACTATAATGACTTTCAAGATAAATATATATTAATAAAATAAAATAGTAGGTAAAAAAATATGAGTAAAACACCAATAATAATACTTAACTATAAAACTTACACAGAATCCACAGGAAAAAATGCACTTCAACTGTCAAAATATGTGCAGGAAGCAAGTGAAGAAACAGGAATCAACATGGCAATAGCACCACAGGCAGTAGACCTATACCCAATAATAAAGCAAGTGGACATCCCAGTATACTCACAACACATGGACGCAATCACCCCTGGAGGACACACAGGATCAACATTACCAGAAGCAATAAAAGAAACCGGAGCAACAGGAAGTCTAATAAACCACTCAGAACAAAGACTAACCATAGCAGACATAGAAACAGTAGTAGAAAAAACAAAAGAACTGGAACTAACAAGTGTACTATGTACAAACAACGTACAAACAAGCGTAGCAGCAGCAACATTCAACCCGGACTACATAGCAATAGAACCACCAGAACTAATAGGAACCGGAATACCAGTATCACAAGCAAACCCTGAAATAGTAGAAAACACAGTAAACCAAATACACAACATCAACAAAGAAACAAAAGTATTATGCGGGGCAGGAATAACAACAGGCGAAGACATGAAAGCAGCACTGGAACTAGGAACCCACGGTGTACTCTTAGCATCAGGAATAATAAAAGCAAAAGACCAAAAACAAGCACTACTAGATTTAGTAAGCCTAATATAAAAAAACCAAAAAAAATGGGGTATAGAAAAATGGAATATGATTTTGACACAATGGACGACTTCGATTTTGAAGGAAAAACTGTACTCTTAAGAGTCGACGTAAACTCCCCAGTAGACCCACTCAGTGGAGAACTACTAGACGACACAAGAATGGTACTACACTCCGCAACAATATCAGAACTATCACAAAGAGGAGCAAAAGTAGTAATCCTAGCACACCAAAGCAGACCAGGAAAATCAGACTTCACAACACTAAAACAACATGCACTAGCAATATCCAACATCATCGGAAAAGAAGTACAATATGTAGACTCAATCTTCTCAACAGAAGCACAAAAAACAATATCAAACATGGTAAACGGAGAAATAGTGCTGCTGGAAAACGTAAGATTCTTCTCAGAAGAAATGCCAAAACTATCAGCAGAAGAACAAGCAAACTCAGTGATGGTGCAAAAACTATACCCACTGGCAGACTACTTCGTAAACGACGCATTCGCAACAGCACACAGATCACAAACAAGTATCATAGGATTCTCACAAGTACTACCATCAATCGCAGGAAGAGTAATGGAACTGGAACTAAACTCCCTATTCGGAATACTGGATAACGCACAAGAACCAAGAGTATACGTACTCGGAGGAATCAAAGCAGACGACTCAATAAACGTCATGGCAAACGCACTAAAATCAAACCAAGCAGACTACGTACTAACAACAGGACTCGTAGCAAACATATTCTTAGCAGCAAAAGGATACAACCTACAAGAATTCAACCTAAACTTCATCAAAGAAAGAGGATATGAAGACTTCATACAAATAGCAAAAGACCTACTCGCAGAATTTGAAGAAAAAATCATAGTACCAACAGACCTCGCAATACT
>ODAI011383026.1_pt1 | contig 18152 bp, 15 predicted proteins | sample 1539321 | NCBI WGS metagenome assembly ODAI01 (sample SAMN02144231, study PRJEB22623) | gut metagenome | biome: sheep rumen | host: Ovis aries | place: New Zealand | reverse complement strand
GTGCCGCCGCCCAGGTCATAGACCATGATCTTCTGCTCTTTCTCATTGTCGAGGCCGTATGCGAGCGCTGCCGCTGTGGGCTCGTTGATGATTCTCTTGACGTCAAGGCCTGCGATCTTGCCGGCATCCTTGGTCGCCTGTCTCTGTGCATCGTTGAAGTATGCGGGAACGGTAATGACCGCCTCTGTGACCTTCTCGCCGAGGTAGCTCTCTGCGTCTGCCTTCAGTTTCTGAAGGATCATAGCGGAGATCTGCTGGGGAGAATACTTCTTGCCGTCGATCGTGCGGCCGCGGTCTGTACCCATATCTCTCTTAATGGAAGAGATCGTGTTGTCAGCGTTGGTCACTGCCTGACGCTTAGCGGGCTCACCGACAAGTCTCTCGCCGCTCTTGGTAAAAGCGACAACAGAGGGTGTCGTTCTGGAGCCTTCTGTATTTGCAATAACTGTAGGCTTTCCGCCTTCCATAACTGCTACGCAGCTGTTTGTTGTTCCAAGGTCGATTCCGATAATCTTACTCATAATTTCCTCCTTCAAATTCTATATGTTCTAAATAAAGATAATAGTCGATTTAACAAATGGTCAGTACAGTGTATGACCACCGAACCTGTTTCCTGCTTTATATCTCAAGGCGCTCACTGTACGACGCCGACCATCGAATGGCGGATCACTGTATCGTGGTACATATAACCTTTGAGGAACTCCTGTGCCACGACTCCGCTTTCGTATTCTTCGCTCTCCACCTGCATCACTGCGTTGTGGAAGTTGGGGTCGAATTCTTTGCCGACCGCCTCGATCGGCTTCACGCCCAGATCCTCAAGCTGCTTGACCAGCTGCTTGTAGATCATTTCCATGCCGCTTGCCAGCGCACTTTCCTTGTCCGCCTCGGGCACTGCGGCGAGCCCTCTCTCGAAGTTGTCGATCACGGGAAGGATCTTCTCGATCACGCTCTTCTCTCCCATGGAGAACATCTGCTCCTTCTCCTTGGAGGTGCGCTTGCGGAAGTTGTCGAACTCCGCCATCTGGCGCCTCACCTTGTCCTCGAGGGCTGCGATCTTGTCATGATACGCTTTCTCTTTGCCTTCAGCAGGCTCCCCGGCGGTCTCAGGATCGGACTCTTCGCCGGCAGTCTCAGAAGTCTCAGGAGCCTCAGCGGTCTCTGCCGTCTCTTCGGTCTCCGGCATTTCCTCTTCGAAAGCCTCTGCAGTCGTCTCTTCCTGCTCCGCTTCAGCCTGTTCGTTTAATTTTTTCTCAGGTTCTGCCATATATTCCTTTCCGCCCCTTGGCCTGCAGTCAGGCTCAACAGGTGCTGATTTTCATTTTATTGTTTCATTGTTTATAAAGATCATCGAGCTGTCTCATGATGTGCGAGAGCACATCTACGACTCTCTCGTAATCCATTCTTCTGGGACCGATGATCCCGACGGTTCCTTTCATTCCGTCGCCGAGATCGTAAGTTGCGGTCACAACGCTGCAGTCCCGCATGCTGGCCACCGGCATTTCGCCGCCGATATATACCTGGATCCCTGTCTCGCTGCTCTCGGTACTGCCCGCGAGCGATTCCTGCACGATGCTGCTCAGTGCCTGCTTTTCCTCAAAGTCACTGATGATCTCACTCGCCTTGCGGTGGTCTGCAAGTTCCGGATACCGGAAAATGTTGTTGGCGCCGCTCGTATAGATCTTCAGGTCCTCTTCCTTGCGGACGATCTCTGCCGCCGCATCGAAGACGTCGCTCACGATCTCCGTGTGAATGCCGGCATCGCGCTTGATGGACTCTATCAGTCCCAGTGTGATCTCCTCGATCGGAAGTCCGCACAAATTCGTGTTGAGCAACATGTTCAGCTTGAGCATCTGCTCCGCGTCCAGCGGCCTGTCCACCGGAATTACCCTGTTCCTGATCAGGTTCCCCTCCAGCACGATCACTGCCAAAATACTGTCCTCATCCACCTGAGACAGCTGGATGAACTTGATCTTGTTCCTGCGCATCACCGGAGAAGAGATCATCGATGCATAATTGGTGTTGGCGGCCAGGAGTTTCGCGACCTGCTGCAGAAGGTTCTCCAGACGATCCTGTTTCTGAAGAAGCATGCTCTTCATATCGTCGACCTGCTTCCGCTCCGCGCTCAGCATATTGTCCACATAGAGACGATAACCTGCGTCCGTCGGAATGCGTCCCGCCGATGTGTGCGGCTGCATGATCAGGCCCATCTCTTCCAGATCTGCCATCTCATTGCGGATCGTCGCACTGCTCAGCTTCAAATCGGTGTATTTGGAAATCGTCCTGCTTCCCACAGGTTCGCCGGTCTCCAGGTAATTGCGGATGATGGCCTGCAATATTTTCATCTTTCGATCCTGCAGTTCCATAATATCCCTCATTTACATTTGTCATTCCGTCCGGAACCTGTAAGGTCCCGATCTTGTTATTAGCACTCGCTTGAGTTGAGTGCTAACATCTTTCCTGTATAAAATAGCACTAGCCCTCAGGGATGTCAACCGGATTTCTTTACGATTTTCTGAAAAATTTATGAAGCAGATTTATCGCACAGAAAAAACGCTCCTGGGAATCTTCTTCCCGGGAGCGGTGCTTTATAAACACATATCAGATTATTATTAATTACACTGTTTGCGCGGATCAGCCGGCCACGGGCGTCTGATGGAGATAGAAATAGACCAGGACCAGAATGCCCAGGATAATGCGGTAGACGCCGAACACCTTGAAATCGTGCTTCCTGATATAGTTCATAAGGAAGGCGATGATCACGATGGAGACCAGGAAGGCCACGACCATGCCTGTCCCGAGGATCGCCAGTTCGAAGCCCGTGAAATTGAATCCGTACTTGACGATCTTGAGGAGGCTGGCTCCCGCCATGACGGGGATGGCCAGAATGAACGTGAATTTGGCCGCCACTGTTCGGGAGACGCCGATCATCAGTCCGCCGAGGATGGTCGCGCCTGAGCGGGATGTCCCCGGAAGGACCGCTGCGATCAGCTGGAACAGGCCGATCACAAACGCATCTTTAAATGTAAGGTCCCTGAGTTTCTCAACCCGCGGGACACGGTTGGCATTAAAGGTCTCGATGACGATAAACGCGACACCGACCACGATCAGCATGATGGCTACGACCTGCGGTGTATACAGATGCTCGTCCAGCCAGTCATCTGCCAAAACTCCGACGACTCCTGCAGGAATGCAGGCCACCAGTGCTTTGAGCCAGAGAATGAACGTATGCTTCCTGAATACGATCTTGCTTCCGCCCTGTTTGGTCTTCACCCTCTTGAAGGGCCAGATGGTCTTCCAGTAAAGAATGACGACTGCCAGGATCGCGCCCAGCTGGATCACGACAAGGAAGAGGTTCCAGAACTCTTCCGACACATTCAGTTTGACGAACTCATTAAGAAGGATCATGTGACCGGTGCTGCTGATGGGGAGCCATTCCGTGATCCCCTCCACAACGCCGAACAGGATCGCTTTTAAGATTTCAGCAATGGGCATTAGGATACTCCTTCCTTACAAACTCTTCGATCTTCTTCAGGGAGCGCTCTACTTTCTCCGTGTCGATGCAGTAGGCGACGCGGAAGAAACCGGGTGCGCCGAATCCGTCGGCCGGCACGAAGATGATATCGTATTTGAGGGCTTTCTGGCAGAATGCAACCGCGTCCTCCTCCAGTGCCTTGGGCATAATGTAGAAAGTGCCTCCGGGCCTGACGACCGTAAAGCCGAGCTCCTTGAACTTGTCATACAGGAGATTCATATTGGTCTCGTAGACAGAGAGGTCAGCCGTGTCGTCCACAGTCTCCGCCATGGCCAGCATGATCAGCGAGGAGGGGCAGTTATGTCCGATGCCTCTGGAGATCTGTCCGAACATGGGCACCAGGTCCTCCGCGTGCTCACAGTCGGGATTGACCGCCACATAGCCGATCCTCTCTCCGGGAACGGAGAGGGACTTGGAAAATGAGTAGCAGGTCAGCGTGTGCGGATAGAAGGAAGCGACATAGGGTGCTTTCTTGCCGTCGAAGATGATCTCCCTGTAGGGCTCGTCGGAGATCAGGAATATATTGTGTCCGAACTCTTCCGATTTTCTCGTCAGGAGGTCAGCGAGCTTTTGCAGCGTCTCCTCACTGTACAGAATGCCGGAGGGGTTGTTGGGCGTGTTGATCAGCACAGCCGCCACGTCTTCGGTCAGGTACTCCTCCGCCGCCTCGAAATTGATCTGGAATGTCTCGAGGTCTGCGGGCACCACCTTGATCCTGGCTCCCGTATCATTGATATAGGGATTGTACTCAGGAAAATAAGGGGCAAAGACCAGCACCCGGTCTCCGGCCTTCGTGACAGCGCGCAGCGCATGTGCGAGCGCTCCTGCCGCGCCTGATGTGGGGAAAATATGATTACCCGTATATTTCATGCCGAATCTGCGGTTTAGCGAGGCCGCCACCTTCTCCTTGACATCCGGAAGGCCCAGAGTCGGGCTGTATCCGTGCAGCTGCAGAGGCGCCATCGTCTCAAGGAGCGAGACAGCCGTATCTGTAAAGCTCTGCGGTGCCGGGACAGAAGGGTTTCCCAGGCTGAAATCAAATACGTTCTCATATCCGATCTCCTTGCCCCTCGCAGTTGCATACTCGGACAGGTTCCGGATCACTGATTTATTGGACAGCATACTCAGATAATGCTCGTTGATCATGTTCGATTCCTCCAATTCCTTTTATTCAAAATATAATACCGCTGATCTTTCCGTTCCGCCACTGTTTCAAACCCGAAAGATCTGAGTATTTTGACCGATATATGGTTATGGACCGATGCGTCAGCGCCGATCACTTCAAATCCGAGCTGCGAGAACCCGTATTCCAGAAGTGCCCTGCACACTTCGCCGGCGATTCCTCTGCCCCGGCGGTCTCCCCGCAGCAGATAGCCGAAACATGCGTCGATCTCGGGCCCGGTCCATTCGCCCGGGCGAAAGGAGAAGCCCATCCTGCCGATCAGTTCGCCGCTCTCCTTCTCGATCACCGCCCAGTGCCCGTACCCGCAGAGCGGATACACCTTTTCTATATAGCTGCCAAGGATCTCCCGTTCTTTGGCGCGGTCCTCAGAAGGGGGCTCCAGAAATCGGGCCGCCTGTTCGTCGTAGAGCGCGTAGATCCCGTCCAGATCCTCCGGCACAAATTCCCGGACCAGGTACCGCTCCGTCTCCAGGATCGACCAGGGAAGATGCCTCTGTCTCTGCCAGATCTTCACGAGCGAATCGGCATCCACCCACTGCGGCTCCATCAAAACATAGTCCGCCCCGCGCAGCTCCTCGCTCTCATTGGCTCCGTGGCGGTAGGCACATACGGCTGCCCCCTGCCCGGCCAGATCCCTGAGGATCTCACCGGAATCGGTGATGCACAGGGTGCTCCACGGAATGGACTGCAGCGCACGCTCATCCCCCGGGCGGTCGTACCGTATACAGGCGTCGATCCCGCACTGCCCGTAACTGCGCACCGCTTCTTGGGCTTCCGGCTGCGTCTTGTGCCGCCAATCCTCATTCAGAAAGAAGATCACACTCAGATCCGTGACCACACTATCGACTTTCCGTTCCATATTTCTATAAATTCTTTTATAAGACAGCCTCTGCAAACTCTCGGCTAACGATACTATGCATCATTATACAAAGCAAGCCCAAAGAATGCAAAGACAGTTATCTCCGCCGCACGTTCATAGTTTGTTCATATTTTATTTATCCATTCTTCAATTTTTACTAAATCTTTGGACATGATTGACTTATATAATACAACCATAGACAACAAACAAGTGTGTCTTACAAATATAAATAAGCAATTATCCGCTATTGGTTTACAAATAACTTTTTCATAACATGCCAGGTACGATATGTACCTGGCATCCTCCCTTTTATGGGGATTTTTTTTGTTCAGAGTTATTGTTTCGGATTATAATTTATGAACACATAATTTATGAACAAATAAAACCGGCAGGTTCCAGATGCTTCTGGTACTCTGCCGGTCACTTTCGTTATTCAGATCTTTATTTTAAGTCTTTACTGTAATGCTGAAGATCAAACAGGTGCCGCAGGCCTTATTCTACCGACACTCCGAGCTTGTCCTTCAAAAAACCAAGGATCTCTTCCATGGCGCCTTCCTCATCGCTGCCTTCCGTCGATACGACGAGCAGATCGCCGTTGGCGATATTCATAGACATCATTCCCATGATGCTCTTCGCATTCACACGTTTTGTCTCAGTTTCAAGATATACCTTGCTCTCATACTTGCTTGCTACCTGAACAAGTTCAGCGATCGGTCTCGGCTCCAGCCCTCCGGGGCAGGAGATCTCAATTGACTTTTTAATCATTATTACCTCTCCTTGACAACGCTGTCAGATTCCTCTGCATTGACAGATTCGATCCTAAGTTCCATTTTCAGTGTGTCCTCTCTGTACTTCTGTGCGAGATCCGTGAGCCTTCGCAGGCGATGGTTGACGCCCGATTTGCCTATGGGCGGTACAGCAAGGTCGCCCAGTTCGCGCAGCGGCACGTCGGGATACTGCAGGCGCAGCTCCGCCATCTTTCTCAGACTCTCCGGCAGTGTCTTCAGAACACCTTTCTCTTCCAGAAAGAGTATATCCGCGATCTGTTTCCTGGATGCGCTCACCGTCTTGCCGATATTGGCGGTCTCGCAGTTGACCCGGCGGTTGACGCTGTTGCGCAGCTCCTTCAGGATCCTCTGGTTCTCCATTTCCATCATGCTGACCGTTGCGCCCATCAGATTCAGCAGGTCTACGATATCCGCAGAATCCTTGAAATACACAACATAGCACTTTTTGCGGAACACGGTCTTGGCATCCTTGCCAAAACTCAGAAGCATTTCCTTCAGTTGCGAAACCTGTTCCGCGGAAGAACAGCTCCACTCCAGATGATACTCCTTGCGTGGATTGCTCACAGAACCGCAGCAGATAAACAGATCCCTCAGATAATTTCGCCTGCAGCACTTCCTCTTTACAAGTTCCGGTGCCACCGTCATGCGGCCGTCACTGCGCAGTTTCCCATCGCTGCCGATCAGCTTCAATCTTCGCGCCAATTCACCGGTGATCTTGGAAGAGAGTCCTGCAAGAACCCAACCCCGCGCTTCCCGGCAGCCCTTGTCCGCCGAAAAACACAATCCGGTTCTAATATTAAATGTTTTATTTACTAAAGTAAAGAACTTTCTGACCGCATCCGGATTGTCCATATTTAGAAAAAGCCGGACATCTCCGTTCACTTCTTGTTCAAATCTGCCTAAATCGCTTAAAATAGCCGCTATGGAGGCTGTCCTGCAGTGCCTTGCGGAAGGGATATCCGCGGCGATCTCGGCCTTCACATCAGAAGAAAAAGACATATTTTCCTCCCTGTTAAAGCGCGGGGCGCTTCACTTTTCACATGCTCCCCCGATCAGTGTTTTGCATCCCTGTGATACAGATTGATCCCGTATTCTCCGCCCCTGAGATGCTCGGCGAGCGCGTTCGCGATCGTCACACTGCGGTGCTGTCCTCCCGTACATCCGATCGCGATCACCAGCTGGTTCTTTCCTTCTTTGACATACCCCGGAAGCAGGAATTGGATCAGGTCGGTCAGCTTATCCATAAACTGCTGCGCCTCCGGGACGGACATCACGTAGTCCCGGACCGGCTTGTCGTTGCCGGTCAGCCTCTTGAGACTCTCCACATAGAAGGGATTGGGAAGGAAACGGACGTCGAACACCAGGTCCGCATCCGTGGGGATTCCATTCTTAAAGCCGAAGGACATCACGGAGATCATCAGGGAATTATACTTTTTGTCCTCCACAAAGATCCTCAGCAGCTCCTCTCTGAGGGACCTGGTCAGAAGTCCGGACGTGTCGATCACATAGTCCGCCTGTTTCTTGATCTGCTCCAGGATCTGCCTCTCTCTGACGATCCCGTCTTCCACGCGCCCTGTCGGATTGACCGGATGCGCGCGCCTGGTCTCTTTGTAGCGCTTGATCAGGACCTCATCGCTGGCGTCCATAAAGAGGATCTCGTATTTGTAGCCTTTCTTCTTGAGCGCGGCGAGGACCTGCTCCACGTTGTCAAATGTCTGGTCTGCCCGCACGTCTAGCCCGAGAACGACCTTGTCTATATCACTGCCCGGCGCGAAGACCAGCTCCATGAAGGGGTCGATCAGGCGCACCGGAAGGTTGTCCACGCAATAATAGCCCATGTCTTCCAGGAAGCGGATCGCCGTCAGCTTTCCGCCGCCGCTCATTCCCGTAACTACCACAAATCTCATGTCAGAACTCTCCCAAGTAGATCACTTCTCTCTCCAGCCTTACGCCCGAATTCTCTTCTACGCGCTTTATCACTTCCTCGATCAGCTCGCGGATCTGCGCGGCGCTGGCGCCGCCCCTGTTGATCACAAATCCCGCATGCTTTTCGGATACCTGTGCTTCTCCGACGCTGAAGCCCTTGAGGCCTGCGTCCTGGATCAGCTTGCCGGCAAAATATCCCTCCGGCCTCTTGAACGTACTGCCCGCACTGGCAAATTCCAGCGGTTGTTTGTCTACCCGCTGCCGGGCCAGTTCCGCGATGCGGCCTGCGATCTCCTGCTTGTCTCCCTCTGCCAGTTCCAGTTCCGCACTCAGGACAATGCCGTTCGTGCGCTTTAAGATACTGGTCCTGTATCCGAATTCCATCTGATCGCCGCTGATCTCCCTGACCCCTTCTCCGGGGAAAAAGATCTTCACCGACCGCACGACCTGCTTCATTTCACCGCCGTATGCCCCGGCGTTCATCACGACAGCGCCGCCCAGAGATCCCGGGATTCCTGCCGCGAACTCAAATCCGGTCAGAGCGGCGTCTCTCGCCGCGATCGCGATCTTGTGAAGGGTGGCGCCGGCTCCTGCGCGCACGCGGCATCCGTCCACTTCCACACTACTGAGCGTGGATTCCACATCGCCTGGCAGGCACATTGTTACGACTGCGCCTCTAAAGCCTCCGTCGCCGATCAGCAGATTCGTTCCCCGTCCCAGAAGAAATACGTCCACTCCATTGTCCGTCAATAGGCGCAGCGTCTGTTCCAGCTCCTTCTCATCGCTGACCTGGATATAGAGATCCGCCGGCCCGCCGGTCCTGAATGAACAGTGCTCCGCCAGGCTTTCCTTCTCTCTGACCCTGTCCTTTGAGGTAATATTCCGAAGTTCGTCAATTAACACTGGTGTTATCACTTAATCATCCTCATCATCTCTGTGTCCGCCCATCAGATTGGCCTGCACGCGTTTATAGAGTTCCTGCGCCGCATTGTAGCCCATGAGCTTCTGCCTGTGGTTGACGGCCGCCGCCTCGCAGATGATCGCCAGGTTCCGGCCGGGGCGGATCGGGATCTTGTGACAGACGACCCGATTTCCCAGATACTCAATATAATGCTCTTCCAGTCCCAGACGGTCGAAGTCCTTGTCTTTGCTCCACTCCTCCAGTTCAATGACCAGATCTATATTTTGGCTGTTGCGCACGCTGGAAACGCCGAACAGCGTCTTGACATCGATGATCCCGATTCCCCGAAGCTCGATCAGGTGTTTCGTGATCTTGGGCGCCGTTCCGATCAGCGTCTCCTCGCTCACTTTACGGATCTCCACGACATCGTCCGAGACCAGGCGATGCCCTCTCTTGATCAGTTCCAGTGCCATCTCGGACTTACCGATCCCGCTCTCGCCGGTGATCAGCACGCCGACGCCGTAGACATCGATCAGCACGCCGTGAATGGTGATGCAGGGCGCAAGGCGCACATTGAGCCAGCGGATCAGCTCCGCCATAAAGTTCGATGTGGCGCTCTTGGTCATCAGGAGTGCCACTCCGTTCTCGACCGCATATTTCTTAAATAATTCGTCAGGCTCCAGCTCTCTGCAGAAGACCACGCACGGTATATCCATGGAGAGGAACTTCCTGTAGATCTCCTGCTTCTGTGCAATCTCCATCTGTGCCATATAGGAGTGCTCCACAAGACCTATGATCTGGATCCTTCCCGCCGCAAAATGCTCGAAATATCCTGTCATCTGTACGGCCGGCCGGTTGATATCCGGCTGGCGGATCTTGATCTTGGACACGTCGATCTCCGGTGTCAGGTTCTCGAGGTTCATCTTAGTGATCACCTCATTTAAACGAACGATCCCCATGTTTTCCTCCCTATCGAAGCGCTTTGCGCTCAGTGTACTTGCTCTTCCGCGTCTGAAGACTGATTGTCAAAAATTTGATTCTGAAAAGACTGATTATGAAAATACCGATAAATTTCCTCTGCTGCCGCCTGTGTGATCTCCGGCACCTGCGCCAGCCTCTCCACATCCGCTTCCATAATCTCACCGATCGATCCGAATTCACGCATCAGTGCTTTCTTTCTGGCGGGGCCGATCCCGGGGATCTCCTCCAGCCTTGAAGACGTCTGCGCCTTCCCCCTCAGGGACCTGTGATACTCAATGGCGAACCTGTGCGCCTCATCCTGAATGCGGGTGATCAGCTTGAAGGCTTCGCCGGAGCGGTCGATCGGGATCTCTATATTATTGTAATACAATCCTCTCGTCCTGTGGTGGTCATCCTTTACCATGCCGCACACCGGTATGTCAAGTCCCAGCTCATCCAGGACCTGCAGTGCGATATTGACCTGGCCCCTGCCGCCGTCCATCATGAGCAGATCCGGAAATTTGGTGAAGCTTCCGAATTCCTTGTCGATCTGCTTCCTATCCAGCTCTTTCTGCTCCTCCAGACCGTGGCGGAATCTTCTCGTCAGGACCTCTTTCATGCAAGCGTAGTCGTTGGGACCGGATACGGATTTGATCCGGAATTTCCGGTAATCGCTGCGCTTGGGCTTTCCCTTCTCGTAGACGACCATGGACCCCACATTGGCAAATCCGCTGATGTTGGAGATGTCGAAGGCCTCCATGCGCTCCGCGCTCTTTAATCCCAGAAGATCCTTGATCTCCTTTACGGCGCCGATCGTCCTTCCCTCTTCCCGCTTGAGCCTCTCGCGGTCCTTGTCCAAAATGAGCCCGGCGTTCGTATTGGCCAGTTCCACCAGTTTTTCCTTCTGCCCCTTCTGCGGCACTCTCAGGGTAACTTTGCTGCCTCTAACAGCTGTGAGCCATTCCTCCAGGAGCACATGGTCCTCAGGCTCGCAGGGGAGCATGATCTCCTTGGGGATTGAAGGCGTCCCGCCGTAGAACTGCTTGATAAATTCAGACAGGATATCGGCTTTCTTTCTGCCTGCCACATGGGTCATATAGAAGTGTTCGCGCCCGATCAGCTTCCCGTCCCTCAAGAAGAAGGTCTGGATCACCCCGTCGGAGTCCGGACTGGAATTGTCCACGGCGATCCCCAGGATATCCCGGTTCTCGCCAATGCTCTCGGACATTTTCTGCTTCTGCGCCACCTGCTGCACACCGGTCAGAAGGTCCCTGTAGCGGATCGCCTTCTCGAACTCCATCGCCTCTGACGCCTCTGTCATTTTCTGCGTCAGATCACGGATGATCGGATCGTAGCGGCCGGACAGGAACTCCAGCGCCATATCCACCCGCTGCTTGTACTCCTCCCGGGAGACCTCACCGGTGCACGGCGCGCAGCATCTCTCCATGTGCAGGTTCAGGCAGGGCCTTTCCTTTCCGAAGTCTCTGGGCAGGACTCTGGCGCAGTCCCTGAGCCCATACATGCGGTTCAACAGCTCGATGGTGCTTCTCACTGCCTGTGAGCTGGAATAGGGGCCAAAATAGCGCGACTTGTCCTTCTGCTGCCTCCTCGCGAAGAGGATCCTCGGGTATTCTTCGCCGACCGTGACTTTGATATAGGGGTAGGTCTTGTCGTCCTTGAGCATCGTATTGTACTTGGGACGGTGCTCCTTGATCAGGTTGTTCTCCAGGATCAGGGCCTCCAGCTCCGAATCCGTGACGATGTACTCAAATCGCGCGATCTGCCTGACCATCTGGTCGATCTGCGGCCCTCTCCCCACGATCTTACGAAAATAAGAGCGGACGCGATTGTGGAGATTCACCGCCTTCCCCACATAAATAATCGCATCCCGCTCGTCATGCATGATATACACGCCCGGTTTGGGCGGCAATTTCTTCAGTTCTTCCTGTATATTGAACATTATTTACTATTTTGCCGGATCACTCATTTACTGTTTAAAGAACCGGTCGACGTCCTCCAAAGGCACATCCGTAAACCTGCCTCTTCTGCCGCTGTCCCTGGGCTCGTCGTCCTCCGCTGCATCCTCATCGTCCTCAGCAGATGCTGCGGCATTTTCCGATGCCTTGACTTCTGCCGGAGCTGCCGGTGCTGCAACGCTTTCCGGTGCCTTGACTTCCGCCGGCGCTGCCGGTGCTGCAGCATTCGCCTGAGCCCCGGCTTCTAAAGCCGGTGCCTCCGCTGCGGCATCCTTATCCTTGGGATCTTCTTCCGGTAAGCCCTTGGCCTGGCGGTACAGGCGCATGAAATCCTTGCCGGTGATGGTCTCTTCGCGGATCAGCTGCTCGGCGATCAGGTCCATCGCCTCCATGTTCTCGGAGAGAATGGCCTTGGCCTCTTTGTAGCAGTCCTCCATGATCTTGCGGACTTCCTCATCCACAGCGGCTGCCGTGACATCGCTGCAGTTGAGCACAGCTCTTCCCTCCAGATACTGGCTCTCCACTGTAGCCAGTCCCATCAGGCCGAAGCGGTCGCTCATGCCGTACTGGGTGACCATATTGCGCGCGATCGCCGTCGCCCGCTCGATATCGTTGGAAGCGCCGGTGGTCACGGTCTCGAATTTGAGCTCTTCGGCGGCGCGTCCGCCCAGCATGCCCACGATCATATCGTGCAGTTCCGCCTTCGTATTGAGATATTTCTCCTCCTCGGGCACCTGCATGACATAGCCGAGCGCACCCATAGTCCTGGGCACGATCGTGATCTTCTGGACCGGTTCGGAGTTCTTCTGTACCGCGCTGATCAGTGCATGTCCCACTTCGTGATAGGAGACGATGCGCCGCTCTTTCTGGTTCATGACGCGGTCTTTCTTCTCCTTGCCCACGAGGACCTGCTCCACCGCTTCGAAGAGATCCTGCTGATTGACATATTTGCGCTTATGCTTGACAGCGTTGATCGCCGCCTCGTTGATCATGTTGGCCAGATCCGAACCCACCGCGCCGCTTGTTGCCAGCGCGATCTCTTCCAGATCGACGGACTCGTCCATCTTGACGTCCTTGGCGTGCACTTTCAAAATAGCGACCCTTCCCTTTAAGTCGGGACGGTCCACAATGATCCGCCTGTCGAAACGGCCCGGGCGCAGGAGCGCCTTGTCCAGGATCTCCGGCCTGTTGGTCGCGCCGATGACCAGGATTCCCTTGGCTGCCTCAAATCCGTCCATCTCGGACAGAAGCTGGTTCAGTGTCTGCTCTCTCTCCTCGTTTCCGCCGCCGTACTTGGAGTCGCGGCTGCGGCCGATCGCATCGATCTCATCGATAAAGATGATGCAGGGCGCATTCTTGTTGGCTTCCTTGAACAGGTCGCGGACACGGGACGCGCCGACACCTACATACAGCTCGATAAAGTCGGAACCGGTCAGAGAGAAGAAAGGAACGTGCGCCTCGCCCGCGACCGCCTTGGCCAGCAGTGTTTTGCCGGTTCCGGGAGGTCCCACGAGGAGTGCTCCCTTGGGGAGCTTGGCGCCGATCTTCACATATTTGCCGGGATTATGCAGGAAATCGACGACTTCCTGCAGGGATTCCTTGGCTTCGTCCTCTCCGGCGACGTCCGCAAAGGTGATTCCCGTATCTTTCTGCACGTATTCCTTGGCCGTGCTCTTGCCGACACTTCCCATGAGACCGCCGCTGCCGGCTCTCCGGAAGATAAAGCCCATGATCACCCACAGGAATACGATGGGCAGGACATAGGACAGCAGGAACGAGATGACCATTCCCGAGCTGTCGGGTATATAGCCGTTGATGGTCACGCCGGCTTTCAGAAGGCGTTCTGTCAGAGCCGTCGAATCCTCTGTTATACCTGTATAGCGTATGGCCTCCGAGTCCTTGAGGTGGATCTCCAGTCTGTCAGACTTGACATTGACCTCCTCTACGGTCCCCTGTTCGACCATCTGCACGAACTCATTGTAGCTGATCTCCGTGACGCTCTCTCCGTCGCGGTTCATCACATAACTGATGACCACCAGCGTAATGACAGTTGCCAGAAGCATGATCATCAGATTCTGGCGGTTGGGGCCTTTGCTGCTGTTTCCCGGCTCGTCGTCGCTGCCTCCGCCGCTTCCGTTTCCGCCGCCGCTTCCGCGCCGGTCTCCGCGCCTTCTGTCATCGTAGCGCTCAATAGGATCCCCTTCGCCAAATAAGAGGACCTGAATTCTGTTTAATAGTTTTACGAACATTCTGCTTAACACTTTCTAAAGATCAAATAGCTGTCTTCTCAAACAGCGTTATTCTCAATTAGATTTCTTTGTTCTTTTGACCTTATTCTTTTTATAAATGACATAGAGACCCTTCAGCAGCAGATTATTATCAAGTATGATCTCATGTCTGCACATAGGACAGATCGTGGAAGCAAGGCCTCCCGTGGCCACTATGCTTCCCGTGCTCCCGCCCAGTTCCTCGATGTAATGATCCAGGATCCCGTCCAGTGCGCCGGCGGAGCCGTAAATGATACCGGACTTCATGCAGTCGATCGTATTGGAGGCGATCGTCTTCTGCGGAGGAACGATCTCGATGTTGGGCAGAAGGGAAGTCCCTTCCGCGAGCGCACGCATGGAGAGCCTTACGCCGGGCATGATCGCGCCGCCGATATAGCGTCCCTTGACGTCAACGACTGTCACCGTCGTCGCCGTTCCCATATCGATGATGATGCAGGGAAGCGGATACTCGTTCTTGGCTGCTACCGCTGTGGCCACCAGGTCCGCAGCGATCGTGCCCGGATCGTCCAGAACGATGTCAAGTCCGGTCTTCACACCGATCCCGACCACCATGGCGTCGATGCCGGTAATGATCTTCACGGCCTTCCTGAGGATCTCTATGATCTGCGGGACTGAGGACGAGATGATCGCGCCATCAAATCCGTGCCTGTCCACTTCCTCCAGCTCCAGGATCTGCTTGATATCCGAAGCATATTCGTACTCCGTCTTTTTCAGGTTGGTCTCCAGACGGATTATGTGGGAGATCTTCCCCCTGTTGTCAATGCATCCCAACACAATATGTGTATTGCCTGTATCAATTGCGAGAATCATATTGACCTCCTGTCACTGTCCTCTGACTCTGACGCCGCTCATTCGATCGGCGGCAGGATATCCTTAAGTCCCGACATGAAAGTACCTTCGTAGTACTCCGCTCTTCCGGTGTCCATATAAGATGTCATGACGGGATCGATCGGGATCCTGTCGATGACCGGGATATTCTCCTTCGCAGCGATCTCCTCAACGCGGCTGTCTCCGAAGATCCGGATCTCTTCGCCGCAGTGCGGGCACTTGACATAGCTCATGTTCTCCACGATCCCGAGTACCGGCACCTTCATGAGCCTGGCCATGCCCAGCGCCTTCTTGACGATCATGCTGACCAGGTCCTGAGGCGTCGTCACGATGATGATCCCGTCAATGGGAAGGGACTGGAATACGGTCAGCGGCACATCGCCGGTTCCCGGAGGCATATCGATGAACATGTAATCCACATATCCCCATGCCACGTCCGTCCAGAACTGTTTGAGGGCGCCTGTGATGACAGGGCTTCTCCAGATGACCGGTGCGTCTTCCTGCTTGGACAGAAGGTTCATGGACATCACTTTGATGCCGGTGACCGTCGTCGCGGGATAGAGGCACTCTTCCGTTGCCACAAGATCTGCATAGCCGACGCCGAACATCTTGGGAATGCTGGGCCCTGTGATATCCGCGTCAAGGATCGCTGTCTGGAATCCGTTTCTTCTGGCCCAGAGCGCGCTCATAGCTGTGACGGAGGACTTGCCGACGCCGCCTTTTCCGCTGACGACGGCGATCACTCTGTTCACATGGCTCCCTTTGTTGGCTTCAATATGAAAATCCGGCGGTGTAGGCTGTTTCGGTGCTCCATTGTTCTGTGTACTCATTTTATTTACCTCCACTACACATGCACTCCTGCGCATGTTTCTTTTAAATTATTGCGGCATCCAAATATTCCGGCGCGCCAAAAACTGGTATAGTATACTCGTAAGACGTTCATAAGGCAAGCACCGGCTCGGAACCCGTATCTCTTATAATACAGGAAAAGTCGTTTTTTAAAAAGCCATATGTTTATAATGTTTATATTAAGAAGTCTATATAATAAAGAAGATTTAATTAAGAAGTATAAATTAAGAAAGGTTTATTAAGGTTTATTAAATGGAAGATCTCAATATCGCTCTCCTGATCGATTCCGACAATGTCAGCTCCCGCTATATATCGGGCATCCTCAGTGAACTGTCCAAATACGGCAAGATCACCATCCGCCGCATGTACGGCGACTGGTCCCAGGACCGGCTCCATTCATGGATGAAGTGCTCTTCGCGCTATTCACTGACCCCTATCATGCAGCCCAACAACACGCCGGGCAAGAATGCCTCCGACATCGGCCTCATCATCGATGCCATGGACATCCTCTATACGGGTGACGTGCAGGGCTTCTGCATCGTCTCCAGCGACGGCGATTTCAACAAACTGGCCACGCGTCTTCGCGAGGCGGGCAAGATCGTCATCGGCATGGGTGAGAAGAAAACGCCGGAGTCTTTCCGCGTCTCCTGCGAGCGCTTCATATTCCTTGACGTCATCGACAGCGAGGAACCTGCGCCGCGCCGCGCCTCCGCCAGCTCATCCGCGCAGTCCGCGGCTTCGGGCGCTCAGGCGGATTCCGTCTCACAGAGCAGCCCGGCAGACACCGGGACGCGCACCATTTCGGGACCTGCCACCGCCAGAAGGAAGCGCGCGGCAGCGGTCTTCGAACCGCCGGCTCCCTATCGCGCTTATCCCGAACCCGCATACCTGTCCAAGGCGCAGGAAGAGCCTGAGAGCGATCAGGATTTTGACACGGACTCCGAAGCGCTGTTCACGGACAAGGCCACGATCGAGGCGGCCATCGTCAACATCATCACAGACAATAACGCCGAAGGCAGGGAGACGGGACTGGGCGAGATCGGCTCGCGCCTGGTCAAAATTTTCCCTGACTTCGACGTACGAAATTATCATTATAGCAAGCTCTCGGAGTATCTCAAGGACTTCCCGTCCCTGAGTGTCGAGAACCGGGACAATGCCGTGTGGGTCTCTCTCAAGAGCTCTCCCGACAGTGAGATCGAGCAGCAGATCCTGAGGATCTTCAGAAAACACAATACAGACGACATGTATCTGACAACGCTCAAGAAGGAGTTGACGGAGCTCAATCCCAACCTGGATGCCAGCATCCGCCGCAGTGGTGTGACGCGCTTTTCCGTCTACCTGCACCGCATGATCGGCTCAGTTGAGGTCAACGGCAGACACGTCATTCTCAAAAAGGCCGAACCGTGAGTACCGGATCCACGAGACTGAGGAAGCTGTCCACCTTTTTCCAATATCCCTCAGGGTCGACGACGACGCTCATCACATGTCCGGCGCCGGGCACCAGCATGCACATTTTCTCACAGACCGCCGCCTCGAAGAGCGTGTTCATCATCGAGCAGGGGATAAAAGTGTCCGCCTCGCCGTGAATGAACAGCGTAGGGGTCTTGGAACGCCTGACCGCATCCAGAGGAGAAGCCTTCTCAAGATCATATCCGGCGCGGAAAAGCCCGATCGCGCGAAGAGACGGCATGAGGATCTCCGGCGGCACCGGCGGTTTATCCTCCAGGTTATTGTAGACCTCGATGAACTCGTCGATCGCCGTGCTGTATCCCGCGTCCTCGATACAGGCCTTCACGTTGGAAGGAAGTTTCTCGCCCGTTGTCATCATGACTGTGGCAGCGCCCATGGAAATGCCGTGCAGGATGATCAGCGCCTGCGGATCTCTCTGCAGGATCTCATCGATCCAAATGATCATGTCCAGCCTGTCGTGATAGCCGTAACCGACATAAGTGCCTTCGCTGCCGCCGTGCCCGCGCAGGTCAGGCAGAAGGACATTCATGCCGTATTCATCGCGGTACACCTGTGCATACTGCCCCACACTCTCCGATGTATCGGAATATCC
>ODAI014206869.1_pt1 | contig 18154 bp, 14 predicted proteins | sample 1539321 | NCBI WGS metagenome assembly ODAI01 (sample SAMN02144231, study PRJEB22623) | gut metagenome | biome: sheep rumen | host: Ovis aries | place: New Zealand | reverse complement strand
TTATTCAAGATAGTAAAACTATCATCTTTGATGAACCTACTAGTAACTTAGATATCTCTACCCAATTAAGAGTGATTAATTTCATAAAAGAAGAAAAGAAAAATAAGAGTTTCTTAATTTCTATGCATGATATTAATCAAGCCTTACAAATCGGAGATAAGTTTGTCTTCTTAAAAGATGGAGAAATCTATAAGATTGTTACCAAAGAAGAGATTAATGAAGAAATTATAAACAATGTTTATAACGTGCATAGCACTATCATAAAAAGAGAAGAAGGAGAATTCATTATTTATGAAAAGTAAAAGATTACTTGTTTTAACTTTACTCCCACTACTAATGACAGGATGTATGAGTCAATCCCCAAGTGGAGAGGATAAAAGAGGAACAGTTATTGAATCTGAAGATGGCTTATCTTTACGAGTAACAGATATGCAAAAACGTTCATTTACAATTAGCAAAGCTAAAAGAGAAAGAGTTATCTGCATTGGTGCTGGTGCTCTTAGATATTATTCATATGTTGGAGATGTCACTAAATTAGTTGGAGTTGAAGAAATTGATTCCTCTACTACATTTGGAGTTGGTCAAACAGTTCGCCCATACTATATGGCAAATTACGAAACTTTTAGTGCTTTAACTGTAATTGGTAAAGGTGGACCAGGATCTCAAAAAGCAGAGGCAGAAAAACTTGTTGCTGCTGAGCCAGATCTTATCGTTTCATTTTTACCTGCTGACGCTAATTCAGAACTAGCGGCAACGATCCAAACTCCGGTAATTGGATTATCTCAAGGAAGCGATGGAGTGTTTGATTCTATAACTCAAAAATCACTTTTAATGCTTGGTAAAATCTTTGATCGAGAAACTCGAGCAAACGAATTAATTAACTATGTTAATACTTGCAAAAATGAATTTGCTAATTTAAAGATGACCACTGAAACATACTATGTCGGTGGGATTGGTAATTGGGGTAGTACAAGCTTATATGGCTCGTTTAAAAAATTCCCTGTTCTTAAATACGCGAAAGTGAAATCCGCAATTGATGACACAGATTTTTTCGATAAAGATGGAAAAATTATTCCAGCAGGACAAGTCACTGTCGATATGGATAAACTTCAAGGTGTTAATCCAGATAAAATATTCTTAGACACCGGAGGACTTAATGGATTTAAAGCCGACTATGCTATTACAGAAAACAAGATTAAATACGATGGATTAAAAGCATTTGAGAATAATGAAACCTATCTTTTAATGCCATATAACGCTTATTATTCCAACCTTGAAATCCAACTTATGTCAACGTATTATGTTGCCAGTATCGCACATAGTGAATTCACTTTAGACTTAGAAGCAAAGATGAATGAAATCACTAATAAGTTTTTAGGTAAAAATTTATATAATGAGATAAAATCTCATGCCTTAGGTCTTGGTGGTTACCAAAAAGTGGATATTAGAACTTTATAAAAAAATATGAACGAGATTATAAGAGATTATTTTGACAATATTGCGGTGAACTATAAGCACGATGATTCTCGACTCATCGAAGAGCTTTTAGATTCTTTGTTTTTGAATAATTGTTCGAGAATTTTAGATTTAGGATGTGGTAAAGGAATAATCTCTGAGAAACTTGCTCTAAGAAATCATGGAGAAGTTGTCGCTTTAGACTTATCTCATGAAATGCTTAAATACGCGAAAGAAAAGATAGATGATCCACGAGTCAAATTTGTAAACGCTGATTTTTATGAATATCAGGATGAGAAATTTGATGCGATTGTCTGCTTTGATGCTTTCCCACACTTTATGGATGTCCCTAACTTTGTTAAGAGAGCTGATGAGCTACTTAAAGAAGACGGGCTTCTCGCCATCATTCATGATATCGGTCGAATAACTTTGAATGAACACCATAAACGCTCAGCAGGACGCGTTTCTCGCGTGTTAAAAGCCCCAAAAGAAGAAGTGACACCATTCCTAGATATCTTTAAACCAATTGAATTAGATGAAAGTGGCCACCACTACAAGATGGTCTTAATTAAAAAATAGCCAGGTAAACCTGACTATTTTTCTTTATGGAAATATTCGTAATTTTCTTTAACTGTGTCTCTCATATGAGAGTTGATATCTTCTTTTCCCCAGAACACTGAGAGGATTTCTCCAGCGATGGAGATTGCAACTTCTTCAGGAGTGTCTCCTCCAGTTTGAAGTCCAATAGGCGAATAAAAGTTATGTAAATCAACATCTTTGCCGTATTTTTCAAACGCTCTATCAAGATAGTCTTTAACTTTCTTTTTAGAACAAAGCATTCCGAAATACTTAGGTTTGATATTTAATCTTAATATTGCGTCTAAGACATTGTAGTCATTTTGATGACTTGGAGTACAAACAACGATGTAACGGTTATCTGAAATACGATTTTCTTCAATATATTCCACAAATCCTTTATTGACTTTAACGTTTGCAGAATCATCTAAAGCATCAATCACTGATTTTCTTTCATCGATAATGGTGACATAGAAATTAAGTGGTCTTAATAGCTTTGCTAAAGCTGCGCCACAGTGACCTGCTCCAAAGATATACACGAATTGTTTTGGACCGACAAATTCATAGAATAAAGTGACATGTCCCCCACAAGCCATATTTAGTTTTACTTCATCACTTGCAACTTTGACTTCGCGATCAAATAAACAATATTTTTCACTAAAAGAGGTTCTGTTTTTAATTACTTCTTTGCATTTTTCTCTTGCGTAGAATTCAATTGCCCCTCCTCCAACTGTACCAAAAGCTTCATTAGATTCAGTAACCACCATTTTCTTACCGACATCAGCAGGACCCATTCCTTCTTTTTCGGTAACGGTAACAATCACTAAATCAATGCCTTGGTCTCTTAAAGAAGCAACTCTAGAATAAAAATCCATCATACCCATATATTGTATTTCAAATACAGGTAATTAAGATACATAAAAATTTCTTTTTTGTATGCGCGTCATTCAAGGTTAATGACTGTGCACGCGAGGTTCTTTTTTCTTCTTAACTCTGTTACTTTTTCGTGTTTAATTATATTTATTAGGAGAAACCTATGAAAAAATTACTAGTTTTATTACCACTTTTATTTTTAGTCGGCTGTGCACCTGAAGCTAAACCAGCTTTGCCAGAATTAGATGAGCATTATACCGCTACACTAACTGCTGATTTATCTACACTTACCGCAGATGATTCAACCGCGGTTATTAACGTAACAGTCCCTTCAAAAGAAGATTCTACTGTCACTTATGCATTTGAGATTGGATTCCCATGTTATATCAAAACCACTCCGGGTGGAAAGCATGAAATGATCTTGAAAGATAATGCATATATAAAATCCATCTCAGAATATAAAGTCGAAAGATTAGTTATTGATTTTTATAATGGTCAAGGAGAAAACCATGCGGTTCATGCACCGATGGACTCCACTACAAAAGTTGAACCTCACGAATCAACCATTACCCCGACTGAGCCAAACGATAATGGCGTAGTTCATGAATACGAGATTAATAAAACATCTTGGAAGGTAGATAGAGTAGATAGAAAACCTGGTCTATATTACATTTCCGTCTTATTCGTGAAATAAATATAGAACTAAAAACTTATTTATAATAAAATTTTTATAAGCAGGTATTGGTTATGGAAAAAAAGTATGAACCTTTAAAAATATTCTTTGGAGTACTTCTTTTTGGAGGACTTTGGGGAATTTTAGAAGCTACATTGGGGACATTTTTACATCTTCCATTTATTGAAGGAGCAGGAATGTATGCATGTAGCACAACTATTATGGTCCCATTAGCATATATGTGCATGGGTGCATGTTTTAAGAGAACTGGCGTTGCAAGAAGTTCAATATATATGGGAATTATGGCTGCTAGTATCAAAGCTATCGTTTGTGCTATTTTCCATCTATCATTTAATCCAGTTTATTACATTCTTATGGAAGCTATGTTTGGTGCATTAGCGTTATTAGTTATGAGGCCAAAACAAATTCTTTCATTTAAAGGCTTAGCAACTTTTATCATCGCTAATACATCTTATTTAGTTGCCTCAACATTCATAAGAGTTAATGTAGCAACCTCCACCTTAAGCGTTTTCATGGCCAACTTAGAAAAATATGCATTCATGTTTAACTGTGTTGCTATTCTCTATGTCTTTGCATTTGGTGCATTGCTTTATGGAGTTAAAAAATTAGCAGAAGCAAAAGAATGGAAATTTGAAGGACTTAAAAAGATTATTTATTCACCAATCACCGCTGCTTCAGTTGCAGCAGTTATGATGGTTGTAACATTTGTTCTTCGTTAATTAGAATTATAAAAAGATAAAAGGACGAATTGATCGTCCTTTTACTTTGCGATTTTATATGAGTTTCCATCAATTTCAATCTTAGATTGATAGAATTCTTTAAATGCTTTAATTGCGTATTTGATATCGACTGTTCCAGCAGTTTCATAACAAGAATGCATTGCAAGTTGAGCTAGTCCAATATCTACCGCCATCAAAGATACTTGAGATAAGAGTAAGTTGCCTAATGTAGATCCGCCTCTCATATCACTTCTATTAGTGAAGAATTGGAATGGAACTTCAGCATTTGAACAAATCTTTTGGAAGATGCTACTACTAATTGCATCACTGGTGTAACTATTAGTGGCATTAAACTTAATAGCAATTCCTTTATTCATGTATGCCTTATTATCTTTATCTGTTAATTCAGGTTTATTAGGATGCACTGCATGAGCGTTATCCGCACTAATAAGGAATGAATTAGCGACTGCTACTTCATATTGACCGTTTAAGTCTGAGCACACTCTTTTTAGAGTGTTTCTTAAGAAGTCACTATCAGCGCCTTGACGAGATAATGAACCAACTTCTTCGTTATCTGCGACATATAAAACATTGATAGAGTTATCGTTATCACTTTCCTTAAAGGCCATTAATGAAGTATAGACGCATTCAAGGTCATCTAATCTTGCAGACGAAACGAATTCACTATTTTCACCCCAAATAACACCGCTTTGTTTGTTATATAGATATAAATCAAAGTTTATAATCTCTTCTTTAGAAACATTTAAACGATCCGCTAAAAGAGATTTGAATGATTTGTCTTTGTTATCGCTTGCGATAAATGGAACCATATCCACTGCCATATTATATTCATATCCAGAATTGATATTGCGATTAAAGTGAATACAGACATTTGGAATAACCACTGTCATATCTTTAAGGTTAACTAATTTAGTTTCAACACCATTTTCTTTATTGATAACTACTCTACCAGCAATTGATAAAGGTCTATCTAACCAAGTAGGAGCGATAAGACCTCCATAAGGTGCAACATTGATTTTTGAATAAGAGTCAGTGACTCCATCACATTCTGGTTTGATCTTAAAACATGGTGAATCAGCGTGAGAGGCAATTATGTGAAAATTAACATTATTGTCATCGATATTTTTGCCGATATTAACCGCTAATAAAGTTGTGTCATTTCTTATCATGAACACTTTATCGCCTGCGTTAAACTTATATTTTTGATTTTCTTTTATTTCTTTATATCCATTTTCTTTAAGGATATTTCTTACATTATTAACTGCAAAGCACGCAACCGGACTTTCATTAATAAATGAAACAAGTCCGTTTCCGTACTTATTATTTTCAATTGAATTATCATCAGTTTTGCTATTAATTCTCTCTGGTTTTTTAGCTTCTTCTGGAATAAGCCATGTTTTACCAGATAAGACTGCTCCTGGGATTCTGCCTTGTGCGCAATAATTCCTAATACTTCTTGCCGATAATTCAAACTTTTTACTTGCTTCTTCTACTGTTATATACTTCATAAGTCGATTAAATCTCCTTTGTCGGTAATATATTAGTATCTATCGGCAAATAATACAAGAAATTTGATAATATAAATGATTAAAGTACATATACTAATAGTATATTAAAGGCGATTTGTAGTTAATTTTGCCTTGCATATGTGTATATAAAATATTTTTTTATTGCGAAAACGTATGTAGGGGGGTAGTATATTTTTAGGATTTTTTTATATGAAAAACAAAAAACTTCTATTTATCTTAGTAGCAGCCCTTGATGTTGCTCTCACTGTGTTCCTCTTCGTGATCCACATCTTGATGCTCATCAATGTTGCCGGTAATAAATCAGTTGAAGAAATTGAAGCGCTTAAAAATTCACAAACGCTTCTTGGATTCTTCGCAAGAAACACTACTGCTTACTTATTAATCGCTGTTGTTCCATTAGTCTTAATCTTAGCAGCAAACATTGTCGGTTTAGTTCTCTATGTTAGAAAGCAAACTAAGAAAGAACCAATTAAAGTTTCTGACTTAACCGATGAACAAAAAGAAGCTCTTAAAAAACAACTTCTTGAAGACATTCAAAACGATAATAAATAATCCATCAAATCGATGGATTATTTATTAGTCAAATACAAAGAAAAAAAAGCGCAATGCGCTTTTTCTTTTTTTGCTATATATCTCTTAAGAGATAATTGCAGAGATAAGATCACTTCTAGTGAGAGGTTTATACAAGTAGTAACCTTGGACAACCATTTCACTATCAAGATTCTTAAGTGCTTTGAATTGTGCTTCATTTTCAACACCAACGCAAGCAATAGAGATACCGACGTTTTTCGCATTTTTAACAATATCAGCAACTGCCTTGAGTTGAATTGGATCTTTATCAATCTTGGTAATTAAGTCACGAGCAATCTTAACTTCGTTAAAGCCAAGATCTTTAAGTTTTTCACTACCAATATACGCACCTGTATATCTATCAACAGAGAAATAGATATGATAGTTAGATAATTCGTCAGCAAATCTCTTAATCTTATCGATGTTATCAGGAATCATCTCTTCTGGAATTTCAAATGAGATGAAGTTATTTGGAAGATTATTTGCTTCGCAAAGTTTAATAACCGCTTTGATTAAGTTAGGATCTTTTAAGTAAGTTTGGTCGATGTTAATAGCGATACGACCGAAATCATGAAGCTTAAAGATGCTCTTGCCATAATCTTTATAAAGCTTACCAACAAAGTTAACGATAGACTCTGTAATGATATGAGTCTTATTTTCGCTTTCAGCGATACGGGAAATCTCTTCAGCGTTAAAGAAGATATTTCTATGAACGTCGTTAATACGGAGAAGAATTTCAGCACCGAAGATATGACGATTCTTAACTGAAACGATTGGTTGAAGATTAACTGAGTTAGATGTTTGACCAGAGAATTCGTTTTCAATAACTGAAAGCATGAAGTCACGTTTAGAAGCACTACGGCTAATTGGATAGTCGCAGAAGTAAATAAAGTCTTTGTTTCTATCGTAGCTAGTGTTGTGATAAACATCAGTCATATGTCTAATAAAATCATCCGCAGATGCGTATCCACGTGGATAACCTATTGGTAAATAAGTTAAATTAAATTTGTCTTTACTTCCATCATCAAAATAATGTTCTTTTGAGAGTTCGTAAATATTTTCACAGATATTTAAAATATCTGCGTGACCTTTATTAGCAAGGTGAATCGCTAAAGTGGTTGGGTTATAGATAAAGACATCATTAGTTTTTAATTTGTTCTTAATATTTCTAATTAAGCATCTAGTTGCAAATAAGAAGCCTTCACTGCCTTGAGAAGAAATAAAGTCTTCACTATTATCAATACTAATTAAAAGAATATATCCACGACCATTTGAGTAATATTCGTTTTTAAGGGTATTTAAGAGTGATAAATAAGAGAAGGTGAGGAATTCTCTATCGAATAAGTCTTTCGTGTTAATTTCACTACTAGAATCATTTCTAGTGCATAACAAAGTACGTAAAGGACTCTTACGGTCATTTAATGTTAAGGAAATATCATAACCGCTCTTATTAATGGTTGCGCTCTTTTTCTTATATGTTTTAATTGGACAATCGTGACATGGTCTGTCTAAGCCATAAAAACATTTATGACATGGTTTACCAACTTCGGCTTTTGGGAATGCTTTCTTTAATCCGTTAGAAAGATAAACGAGGTTAAAATCATCATTGACTTTATACATCATATAATCACTCATAGAGAGGATGTATTCATTTTCAGAATTACGGACATCAACATAATCCGCTCCTTCTTTTTGATTAAAGTAACCAGATAATCTAGAACAGATAACAAAGAAAGATTCTCTTAAATAAGAATTGAGGTTCAAAACTCCTTTTCTATTAAAGAAGTAAACTAAAGAAATCGGAAATCCGCTTCTATTTCTTGCTAATTGATAAAATCCACTAGTAATTCCATATAAATCGAATTGACGACCCAAAAGGTTATTAGCGTGATTTCTACTAAAGAAATAATACGAATTATCAGGATCAGCATTATTCGCTAATAAGTTAACAAAATACGGATCAATCTTATCTCCAACTTTAAATAAGTTAGAATTATCAGCAGTGACATAAGGCATGTAAGCTTTAATCGCTTCATTATAATATATAATGCCTGCTTCATCGATATTGTGATAACTTGCTAAATCGTTAACTAATTTCTTTAAGACCTTAATGTTCTTTTCGTTATCAACTGTGTCATAGTTAAGTTCATAAATACATGAGACAATTTTTGACATATAGTTGACATTCATTGAAGTATTCATCAAAGTGTCTTTTTCACTATTTCTTTCAGTTCTATTTGGAATAAAGAAGTTAATTTCTTTGTCCTGTCTTTTCGCGTATCTTAAGTCGCTTAAAATATATTCTTCAGTGGAATATGGATAAACAACTGCAGCGAATTTAGGAGAATAATTCTCTAATCCGTTAACGCCTCTAACAACAACACCGCTATCAGGTAAGGAGAGTTCTAATTGTTCTTTAACTCTACTTAATGAAGAAATAACAGGAAGATAAATTAATAAACTCTTACCATCTTCACCATAAATAAATAGAGGATTTGAATAATCTTCAAATACTTTTGCGTATAGGTTAAGAATTCTATCCTTGTCCTCTTCTTCTAAAGGACGATTGATTGGATAAGAAATAGAGATAACCATATTACGGAATGATTGAGATAAATAGATGATATGAGCAATATTCTTTTTGAATGATTCAAAAGTAATGAGCTTCTTTGACTTATCGATATATTCTAAATTCAAAGATGAATAGTCTTGCTCTCTAATAACAAGGAATCCACCATCGAGTTTCTTTTTTAAATCATCGACCATTTCATTTAATTCATCGATTTCAACGATATTTTGGTCATCGTATCTTTCAAAACTAATGTCATTTTTAATAATCTTTTTAAAGTTACGGTATGTCTTTGCGTAGATTTGATTAAAGAAGATTTCTCTAACCATTCTCGAGATATAGAAAATAACAAAAACATATCCAAATAAAAGGAAGACTAAAATAACAACTGCGACAATTAAAAAGGCAATGTCTTCTTTAATGACATAAACCACAGCTAAAGGAGCAATGATTAAGGAGGCTAAAACCGCCATAAAGACTGGGAGCAAAGAGAACGACTTCAAAATAGTTTTAATACTATTTTTCTTTTTGTTTCTTTCCATTAGAATTGTCCTCCTCTTAAGACATCGTTTCTACCAATATCTCCGATAGTAGCAGCTACAGCTTTTCCTAAATCAATATAACGTTCAAGGACTTTTAGATAGTCATCTACTTTTGTATTTTCATTTAAAGAATTTTGTACAACTTTGATACTTACGAAAGGAACATCTTTAATGTTTGCTGCCAAAGCAGCACCACTTGAGTTATGATCAACAACAATCTTTTCGTCACTAATGCCGAAAACATGCTTTTTTTGATAAATTAATCTAGTTGCTTCCTCAGATAAGTTATCGGTAGAAAGGAAATAAGCGTTATAAGAAGTAACGTATGTTCTTTTAGCAATACCTTTCTTTAGGTAAGTAATAATATCGTTTTGAACTTTATACTCTCTTTTAAATCCCGGAATTTCTCCTAGTCCGACATTTGAAATTGAAGTTAAGTCAATATTAGTGTCGATAATCGAACTAGAGATAACAATGTCACCAGTGGCAACTCCTTTATCTAATCCAAAGCATCTACCAACGCAGATAACTAAGTCAATATAGTGTTTTTGAAGAATATATGTCACAACAGCGCTTGTTAAAGCAGAACTATATAAACCAGAAATAACCAAAACTTCTTGATTGAAAATAGTACCTGTTGATGCCTTAAATTTATTAAGGATAAGTTCTTCTTTTCTATTTAAAAGAACACGATCGAAATATAGAACATCATCATGAGACGCACCTAATACGACAATCATTTTTGATTACCTCCTTCGAAAGTATTTTCTTTAAGTAATGCTTGGAAATCATCAATTGAGACAGCTTTAGAATAATAGAATCCTTGAATCGTATCGATTCCCATTCTTCTAAGAGCTTCAACTTGTTCTTTCTTTTCAACACCTTCAGCGATAACTTCCATTCCATTAACGTGACCTAAATCAATAAGGAATTTAACGATAGATTTAGTCTTTTCATCTGTTAAGATTAAATCAATGTAAGATTTATCAATCTTAATCGCATCAAAAGGAATGTTCTTTAAGTTAGAAATTTGAGAATAACCAACTCCATAGTCATCCATTAAGACTCGAATACCAGTGTCTTTTAGTTTCTTAATAACAGAAACAGATAAGAATTGGTTAACTTGTGAAGTTGTTTCAGTAATTTCAATTTCCACTAAAGAGGTTGGAACTTGATACTTATTAAGCAAGTTCATAATTGTATCAATAAATGTATGAGAGAAGAATTCATATAACGAGAAGTTACATGAAACAGGCACCACTCTACGACCTCTTTTAAGCGCGTTAGAAACATCTCTAATCGCTGCTTCGAAAATATAGATGTCAATAGAAGAAAGCAAGCCTAATTCCTCCGCTCTTTCAACGAATGTTCCAGGAGTAAGTAGACCTCGCTTAGGAGAGTTCCATCTCGCTAAAGCTTCGCAAGAAACAATTTCTTTCTTTTTTAAATTATACTTAAGTTGATAATATGGAACGAATTCACCATGTTCAAGAGCGTAATTAATCTCTTCAAACAAGTCATCTTCGTGTTCAATTTTTTCTTTCTTTGTATATTTAACAAATGATTCGAAGTTTGCTTCACCATTGCTTCTAGCAATTAAAGCATTTTCAATCGCGCCAGTAAGGTTTTCATCTGGTTCAACTTCTGTAACTCCAAAGAATGGTTGAGCCCAAATCTTTAGATCTTTTTCTTTAACAATTTCAAAGACTTTATTTGTTAATTCGGTAGCGACATTTTTCACTTCTTCTTCAGTAACACCAAACATATAGATGAAGAAAACACCACGATTAAATCCAAAAACATTTGTTTTCAATGAGAATAAGCCTTTGCCAAATGAATATTTTTCATCAATGAAATTAGAAATTTCATAATTTAATTGAACCGAGGCATCGGTTTTTAAAATGTTATAGCTTGTTTCTGTAGAAGTAGCAGAGAACGCCACTAAGTATTGCTTTTTAAAATGCAAGGATGGATTTCTTCTTAATCTAAGAACGCGGTTTTGGAATGCAGATAAATTGAAAAAATATGATTCGTGCCCTAGTGTATAAATATTTTCACTCTTAAGTTGTTTAAACATCGCAAGTTGAGCATTAATAAATAAGAATGTAAAGACTGCAATAATCGCTGTAGAAAGAGACACAGCAAAGAAAATAACAGTAATAAATCCTTGTGCAGCGTGGAATAATTCAGGCGCAAAAACGGAAATAAACACCGCAATGAAAGAAGCCGCAAACACCGCAAGAGTGATTGATAAGGCAATATAGTAACGTAGTAATGGGTTACCTTTCATTTATTTCTTCTTTCCTTTCTCTTCGATCATTTGATCGAGTAATTCTCTTTTAAGTCTTTCTCTATCTTCTTCAGATAGCTCTTCTAATCCTTCAATCTTTTTAGAGTTATCTGTATTAGAAACTCTAGTTTCACTACTTCCCTCTCCATCAGTATCCTTCAAAGCTCGGAAGATATCAATTCCAGAAACAACAATTAAGTAGGCGGCTGGAATTAATAATAAGATGATTAATCCCCAAGCAGAGGAGACAAATTTGAAGATTTGTCCTAAGAATTGTGAACTAACTTTTACAGTTCCTAAGTAATTCTTTTCGGTAACGAATTGATACTGCCCCATTAAGGAATGGGTTCCACCATGATTGATACCTGCGGTAACAAATGTATATCTTCCGTTGCCATATGCGATAGTTTTATCGACATGTAATTCCATAATTCTATGGGTCATGACGTAACCAGTTGTAATCATTTGACCAGTTTTATAGCAATCATTAACAAATTCGAATGTGCTCCAGTCAATACCCATGTTGACGTTTTTGAAAGTAATATCCACCCCATGGTCTTTATTAGTGTCGTTAATATCCATAGTAATGATGAATTTTACTTCATCATCTTGGATAATTGTCGCATTTGGAACTGCTTTTAATTCAGAGACAATAGCCTCCATATCCTCTTTATAAGTGATAAGAGCGTCGTCTTTGTTATATTTTGGCTCCATGGAATTAGTCAAAACGACAAAGCTTCCAATTCCAAACTTAAGTTTTTCGCCATAATGTTCTTTCGCATGGATCATTGAATCAATGGTTCCAGCAGCGATAACACCGAATATGACGAGGAATATACCTAGGAGAACCCATTCAATAATTTTTCTTGCCTTGCTTTTAGGTCTTTTGATTCTTTTACCGTTATTAGATGGTTCTTCTATAGAAGAAGATTCAACATTAACATCTTTAATATCTTCTTCCATAACTATTTGTCCTCATCATCGGCCTTATAGATGTATTCTTTATGTCCATCGACTTCGATTACTTCAGCATCTCCTTGGACATAATAAACAATTTCACCTTCAGATTCATCTGAAAGAGTCTCGTTTTCTTCAGGAACGTCAGTCACTTCTTGATATACTTCTTCGTTTTCCACGCTTGGAATGACTTCATTAGATGCATTATCTAACTCATCATCATAATTTGAGGAATAGTACACCATTTCTTTATGTCCATTGACTTCTCTAATTTCTGCATCATCAGAAACAAAGTAGACGACTTCGTTATCTGCAAATGCACTTTCATCGAGGAGTTCTTCAGGATATTCATCATTAACTGGTTCACTAATAGGTATAGATTCACTAACAGGTTCTACAACTATTGGAGCACTTTCTTCACTATCAGAACTATCAGTTGAAATTTCAGTGTAAACTGGTTCTTCAGGTTCGTTTTCTTCTATTAATTCTTCTTCAGCGTTTTCAACGACTGCATCAAAACCATATTCTTCGCTTCTAGAAGGCTCTTCTAGAGGAATTTCTTCGTCTGAGTAGGAATTATCCTCAATGGTTCTTTCTGGCTCAATATCATCGTTAATATCGTAAGGAATCTTATTGGCCTCAGCTTCTTCAATAATCTTTTGACGTTTAAGAGCGATAAGACCTTCTTGATAAGCTTTAATAGCTTCGAGTTCTTTTCTTCTTTGTTCAGCCTCTTCCTTATCACGCTGAGCAATAAGTTTTTCAAGATATTTCTCGTACGCTGCAATTTCTCTTTTCTTACGGTTGATAAGTTGATCAAGTTCTTGAGAATCGAGTTTTTGTTCTCTCTTATAGTCGTATTCTTCTTCGTAATACGCTCTTTCGTATTTATTTGGATGTTCTGGCAAATCAGCCTTAATCTTACTTCTTAAGTAATCGCGATATGTTTGATCAATTCTTACGAATTCAATTGGACCTTTAAGGATATCACCATAGGTGAACATCTCATCATCCATGCTAGTAAGGAATTTAGGTTTATAAACTTTATTCGATACCTTAATGCTTTCCATGCGGTCTCTTGTTTGAGCGCTTAAAAAGCCAGATAACATTAAGAAATTCATTTTTCTTCTTTCTTCTTCATCGAAAGATTGATAATTTTCATTTAAGTGATAAGACACGCCTAAAGAATCGAATTTTTCAATGAAGAGGAATGTTTCATAGCATTTTCGATATTTTGGATTTTTTCTTAAGATATTGGTTTGGATGATTGGCTTACGAACATCTCGTTCATTTTTCATCATCTTCATAAATGGAGAGGTGTAATAGAATTGGACGTATTCTCTCATTGATTTAATACGTTCGATATATTCTTTAGCCTCAACCGTACTCTTGTCTTTTTCTTCTCTTCTAATTGTCACTTTAGTTTCGATTTCAACTTCTTGACCATCAACGATAGATTTATTCTTGATCATCAAGACATCTTCTTTAGTTAAATTAAGATTACTATGAATAAATTCATAACGTTTCTCAATGAAGAGGACTAATCGACGAACAAAAGTCGCGATAAATCTATTCTCATAAGTATGGAAATCTTGAACATTAGAGTGAGATAAAATCTTTGATGGAATGACATTGCCATTTTCATCAATTTCTTTGACATATTGAGAGTGTGACGCTAAATGTTGGACGGACTTGCCATCAATCTTTTTAGCGAGTTCAATTGGAGTGATACTACTATCAATAGCGGTCACTTCACTTGGGTTATTAATAATATCTCCTAAATCAAATAGGCAATCTTCAATAACGGTAATCCATCTTGGGTCAAATCGAGATGAACCTTTTTTTGACATTCTCAAATAAGAATTCCTTCCATTAAGCAAGGAATCGTAAATCGCTTCAACATTTTTATCTTTGTTGAAGGAATTCATCTTATCGATGTATTTGCGAAAAAGTCTTTTGCCACTTGTTGCCATAAATGATTTCAATAATTAACTATGTTAATTAATCTTTAAGCATTGCTGAGATTTTTGCTTGCGCTAATTTGAATTGGTTCTTGCCGTAAAGCTTGTCTAAGAATGCTTGTAATTCTTTTAATTCATCTTTTAAGAAAGCGATATTTAAGGATTCGAATTTCTTTAAGATTTTGTTTGTGAAAATAAAGTCAAATGCTTCAGTTTCGCTTCCACCACAACCAACGTAAACTGGAACGAATGTTTCAAGTTGTTTCAAAATACGGTTACCAAAGGCGAGTTTAAATCTCTTAATGACAAAATCATCAAGTTGATCAAACTTACGAAGCATATTTTCTGAAATTTGATTTTGTTTAATTGCTTCTTTATATAAAGAATCTAATTGTGAGTAAGGGATGGTGATTGGTTCTTGTTCGGTGCAATCAAATGGTCTTCCTTTATCATCAAAGAAGATAGAGATAGCACGGTCATAAACCTTATCGGAAATTGTATAAGTACTATCATCGTTATTGGCGGTGCCAAAGAAGATGACGTTTTGAGGAATAATGAGTTTACCTTCAGTTAAGTGAATTGGATCACCTTTAACTGTGTCAGGAATTAAATCGATAATCCATTTATCTTTTTCGGTCATTTCCATGACGGATAAGAATTCAGCGAAGTAATATTCAATTCTCGCTAAGTTCATTTCATCTAAACAGATGACATTTAAATCTTTACGATATGTTGTGACATATAACGCTTTTAAGAATTCAGATTCGTTGAATTTTTTAGTAAATTCATTGTAGTAGCCTAATAATTCTGAACGGTCTTTCCATGATGGTTGGACTGGAATAATAGAAGTATCAAAGGAGAAGAACTTTCCTAAAGCATTTGCTAAGGAAGTTTTACCTGTACCAGAGATACCTTCAAGGATGATGAGTTTACTAGTAGCAATACCAGCGAATAATTCTCTAATTTGATCGATTGTGTAATATAAGTGAAGCTTGCTAGCAGCGAAGTTTCTCATAGAGTTACATAATTCTTCAAGAGATAAGCCTTCTTTATTTAAGATTTGAGTGTTCTTATCTTTATAGGCATGATCAACAGAAATAAGTTTTGGGAAACGAGATTGAACTTCTTCAATAACTTCAGCAGCTTCACTTCCTTCTTGAGGTTTAATACCCATATAAGCAGTTTTAAGATTTAAAATCTTATCTCTTTCTTGAATTGCGGCATATAATTCGTAGTTAAGTCTTTCAACTTGACGACGGAGTTCGTCTTTATCAAGCTCTCTTTTAACAAAGCGAACATATTTTCTGAGTAAAATAAATAGACCAAAACCAATTGCGCCGATTAACGCAACAAAGAAAATGAAGAAGAGGACGTAGAAAAACCATCCAAGGAATCCAAAGTCATTAACATGCGATTGGAAAATCGAATTGTATAACTCAAAATTGCCAGGAACGTTTTCCCATGGTGATACCCACCACTTGTAGAAGAATACTCCAAGATCTTCAAAGAACTTGACAAGCATCTCACGTAAATATTCGAAATAAGCTTCCATATATTTTTTCTCCTATCTTCTAAATCATTGCATGGTCTACTGTGAATGATATAGCAGCGTCGAATGTCGCTCCCATCGTGTAATTAACACTTTCAAGGTCCCATCCTTCAATATAGATTGAGAGAATGATTTCTTGAGGTTTATGTGCGTACACTGGAATGACAAACGGTTTGAATAAGTCTTCTCTTTCAAATTGGTCTAATGTATATGCCTTTTCTTTTTCAAATGTTAGACCGTTTGCAAGTGAAGCTTCGTAATTAAATGATTTAACATTAGCTTTATGTTTAGCGTTGAAGGCATTTCCTTCAATAGTTGGATCGGTGTATGAAGAGTCATGATCAACTTCATCATCGTAAACGATTAAGCTTCTATCGTTTATTTCTCCATAGACTCTTTCATAGAGATTTCCAAGATCGTTCCTATAAAAATCGTAATATCTATCAACGTCAACATCAAGTAATCCTCCAAATTGGACTTCATTTTCGTCTCTATTTGGGTCAATTATCGCATATTGATAATTGTCTTCATCGGGAATTAACACAGAAAAACGCATTGCTTTAGGGAGTTTGTTGAGTCTTTCTTTGAGCTCATCCACGGTGAGATTCTTTAAAGGTTCATCTTTTTCATCTTTGCTCGCTTGTATCTCGTTATAGAGTGTGCTCGCGTACGCGTTATTAAAAAGAGAATCTGGTTCAATATAAGTAGCCTTCTCTCCGATTGCTAAATCTCCTGGATCAATTGTCACGTTAACATTTTGATCAGAGAATAAGTAAAACTTTTTAGAGAGATATCCTGATGTGTGCGGTCTAAGAGGAGGAATATATTCAGTTGCTGAAAAACGTTCGTTTTCAACGTAAAATTTTGGAAATTCACTCTTTTCATTCATCCAAGTTGATGAATACGCACTTGTGACAGGCTCAAAAAGCTTGCCATCAGTGAAGTCATATTGAATCTCAGTCCCAGCGGTTTCAATATCGCTGGATTCGGATATAAATAGCCCTGCTTCTCCAATAATTGATACATTAAATGTATCCACATACAAATTCGCGCTACTAGCGTACCACGCAATGGAGAAACCTAGACCAACAGAACTTAAAGCAACAAGACCTACATAGAAAGTAAGAATTAGTTTTTTGCTTTTCATTTTAGTGATTAGTTCCGATTTTGTTTACTTCAAATGTTAATCCAAGGTTGAATTCGTGACCAATTGCAGAATCAATAATCGCATGGTCCCATCCTTCAAGCCAAATAGTTAATTTAGAATATCCAATTTTGCATGCACTATCAGTGTATGCGATAGGTTTACCACCAGTATAATCACCACTTGCGGCAATTTCTGGTTTAACAGAATTCATACCGTAATAATCAGCGTATTTAAATCCTGCTTTAAAAGTATCCCAGTTAGAAATTGATTTACATTCTTTATTGTGTTTAGCGGTAAAAGTTGTTGCTCTACCACTAGTATCATGTGTGTCATTTACGTCGTAAATGGCGTCTTCATCAAATCCAGCGTCATCTTCATAAGAATTTGTAGAGAAAGTAGGTGTCACATCACCATATTCTCCATAAATTAATTCATGATCAGCATCGTAATCATATGTATCATTTCCATCCAAATTTAGCATTCCAGCGACGGTCGTTGCTCCGTCATTATTTGAAGATGGGTTGATAATAAATGAATCATGTTTGATGACATCATGTTCATCTTTTCCGTGATTGTTATATACGTGAATTCTAATCGCTTGATCAACATTAGTTGCGTCACTTTCGGTTAAAGCATCTGATAACCAGACTTCCTTATTATCTAATGGAACGTCTTCGTTACTTAAAACTTTAAATGCGAATG